>Ga0207754_100015_pt1 | contig 237080 bp, 235 predicted proteins | sample A23E1SouthBayCA_FD_187728 | JGI IMG/M metagenome (GOLD analysis project Ga0207754, IMG submission 187728) | Aerobic enrichment media microbial communities from Eden Landing Ponds, California, USA - A23 E1 (SPAdes) | ecosystem: Environmental > Aquatic > Marine > Unclassified | place: Emeryville... | reverse complement strand
GTGAGTACTGGGGTGTGCGAACCCCTGGGAAACTCGGTTCGCCGCCTGCCCATTCATACTACAGAGCCCGCGTCCACGGTGGACGCGGGCTTTCTTCATCTCATTCGACGAGCCAGTGGCTCGTCGGGTACTTTCTTCATATACAGAGCGAAGAGTGGCCACACTGGATGCGTTCTTCGGTGATCTCGACTACCCCGCCGGTCGCGAGCAGCCGTAGCGGAGTTCGACGATTCGATTTGATGTACGCGGACGGGGAGCAGTCGTCCCCGACGTTGTTCGATCGCATCCAGACCTTCGAGTCACGGCGGGATCTCACGACGGAGATCATGAACGGTGTCCCAGTCGAGGACGTGGGGGAACCGGAACAATCAGGTGGCGAGGGCTGATCCGAGACCGCTACGCTTAAGCGAACGACCGGGCTAGCAAAAACTGCGCCAAGGTGGCAGAGTTCGGCCTAACGCAGCGGCCTGCAGAGCCGCCCGCCGCCGGTTCAAATCCGGCCCTTGGCTTTTTGTGAGAACAGACGGTGAGGAGCGATAGCGAGACACAGAAGTTCTCTCTTCGCGTCATTCCCACCTTGGGTCTCTATATCCGACGACTGCCACGTCTTCGACGTGCATGACGCCCCGCATGAAATCGAGTGTCGACACGACGCTGCCGTAGATGTTGCCTGTCTCCCGATAGTTCGTCGGGACGATCAGACAGCCGAACTCGATTCTGTGTCGCTTGTCGCGGTACGTCTGGCCGCCTTTGATGAATTTCAGGAGATCGTCACTCACACGTTTCCGCTCGCTTTTCTCTATCTCGACGGCGATGCGCTGCTCGGCGTGGTAGAGATCGACGCTGTGGTCGAAGCCCTTGTCTTTCCAAAGCTTGGTAGCCGGGTTTCGACCGGATGAGGGCGCGTGTTCGTACTCGTACTCCGGGAGCGACGTCGCGATCGTGTCGTCGAAGGCTCGCAGCTCGTGGCCACGCTTGGCAGCGGCGAAGACACTGGTGTCTACCCCTTCGACTGCGGAGACGATCTCGCTGAGTTCGTCTCGCGGAAACGTTCGATACGTCGTCTGCGTCCGGTGGTTACTGAACAGATCAGTGTCGACGACTTCGACCATGGTGCTAACTACTTTCCGCGTTAGGGTATCAGCATACCGGCCACTCGGCCGAGGTCGCGGGCGACGCCGACCGTCGAATGACCCGCTGGTGTCGCTACTGGCCTTCGTCTGAAGTGATGGAGGACTGAATTGGCCGAACCGACGACGAGGTGTCGCAGAAACTGGTGGGCTGTTACTCGTCGATGTACTCGGCGAGGTCGAGCATGCGGTTGGCGAAGCCGAACTCGTTGTCGTACCAGGTCAGCACCTTCACGAGGCCGTTGACGACGTTGGTGTTCTCCAGGTCGACGAGCGTCGAGTAGGGCTGGCCGAGGACGTCGCGCGAGACGATGGCGTCGTGGCTCACGCCGAGGACGCCTTCGAGTTCGCCTGCGGCGGCGTCCTCGAAGGCGGCGTTGATGTCGCCCTCGGTGGCGTCTGCTTCGAGCGTGAAGACGAACTCGGTGATCGAGCCGTCGGGGACGGGGACGCGCATGGCCATCCCGTCGAGTTTCCCCTCCAGATCTGGGAGCACCTCGGTGGCGGCCTGTGCCGCACCGGTGGTCGTCGGGATGATGTTCTCGGCGGCGGCGCGACGGCGGCGTGGCTTGCTGTTGGGGCCGTCGATGAGATTCTGGGTACCGGTGTAGGCGTGGACCGTCGTCAGCTGGCCGGATTCGATGCCGAACTCCTCGTTGAGCACCTTCGCGACCGGCGTGATGGAGTTCGTCGTACAGGAGGCGTTCGAGACGACGTCTTCGCCGTCGTATTCGTCGTGATTGACGCCGTAGACGAGCTGTTTGACGGGCGTATCGCCTTTCGGCGGTGCGGAGATGACGACCTTGTCCGCGCCGGCGTCGAGGTGCTGGCTGGCGTCCTCGTGGCTGCGGAAGATGCCGGTCGCTTCGAAGGCAACGTCGACGTTGAGCTCTTCCCAGGGGAGCTGGGTCGGGTCCGTCTCGTGGAAGACGCCCGCTTCGAAGTCGGTGCCGTCGACGGCGAGCGTCCCGTCGTCGAGGCTCGCGCCGTCGAGACGGCCCATGACGGAGTCGTACTTCGCGAGGTATTCGAGTTCTTCGTCCTCCATGACGTCGTTGATCCCGACGATCTCGACGGCGTCGTTGTCGAGCGAGGCGCGGAACACGTTTCGACCGATGCGGCCGAAGCCGTTGAGACCGACGCGGACAGTATCCGTACTCATACTCGCTAGCCCGTCCACAGTGAGTAAATGGTTTTCGAAGTGGTTGAGACCGTGTTGGGGGGTTTTGTCATCGTCAATTGTTCTCACAGGAGTGTGACACTCGCCATCGGACCGTACGGGATCGCCGTGGTCGCGTCGATGCGTCGTCGAACCGCGGACGAGCAGTTTCCCGATCGAGGCCAGACTCGTCGTCGACACCGTCTCGGTCGGCTGGGCGGGGGGCGTTGCTCGAAGATGTCGTCGCAGCGGAAACAACGGTCCTCAGAAGTTGAGAGGGCCGAAGGTTTATTCCCCAACGTAACCCTAGTGGCGGTAGGATGAGACGCGACGACCGAGACGACCCCTTCGACGAGTTCTTCCGCGAGCTCGAGCGGATGATGAACGACGTGATGGGACCGGAGGGTGACGTCCACATCGAACAGGGTGGCGGTGGCAGTTCGGGAGGCACAGATATGCATCTCGACGTGCACGAGACCGACGACCAGCTCCGCGTCGTCGCCGACGTGCCGGGCGTCGACAAGGACGACATCAACCTGAAATGTGACGGCAAGATGCTGACGATCAAGGCGGCGGGCACACACCGGGACTACGACGACCAGCTCTCGCTGCCGGCCCGCGTCGACGAACATTCGGCTAACGCGACCTACAACAACGGGATTCTCGAAGTCACCTTCGACCGCGCAGAGGACGCCAGCGACATCAGCCTCGAGTAATCGTCGCCGCTGGCCGTCGATTCTGGCAGTTTTTGATGCTTCGACGATTGTCTCCCCGCCGAGCGACTGGACTCTCAGCACGGGTCCTCGCGGGGCTCGGAACTACTGCGTGGCAGTTCGCTCGATTAGCTCTGCCAGATCGTCCCAGAAACCGTCTTCGTACTTCGTCGCGCTGTCGATCGTCGGCCGGGCGTTCGTCTCGTTGACCACGGTCCGGTCGTCGGTGACGAGTAGATCCACTCCGAGATAGTCGATGTTCAGCGCTTTGGCCGCCCGCGCTGCGAGGTCCCGAAGTATCGGGTCGAGCGAGATCCCGGTCGCTTCGGCCCCGCGGTGGACGTTGTGTTTCCACTGACCATCGGCCAGCGCGTCGTCTGGCAGACGGCGTTCGACCGCGCCGACGTACTCGCCGTCGACGATCATGGCCCGGTAGTCTCGCGCGTCGGGGAGGTACTCTTGGACGAGGAAGGACTGGTCGCCGGTCGCGCGGTAGTCGTGGACCAGATCGAGGTAGTCACAGACGCCCAGAAAGGAGTCGAGATCGTGGGCTTTCGCGACGCCGATCCCCCGAGTGGTCGCGTTGGGCTTGACGACGACCGGCGGGTCGAACTGCTGGAACGCATCCGCGAGGGCGTCCTCGTCGACGGGATTCGAGATGACGACGGTCTCGGGTGTGGGGAGGCCCGCCTGTGACAGGCGGGCTAGTGCTTCGCCCTTGTGTCGCGAGCGGAGGATCGCCTCGCGGCCGTTGACCCACGGCACGTCGAGCAGGGCGTCGGCGACGCCACCTTCCGCGAGGCGGGGCGGGAAGACGAAGCCGACGTCGTACTCCTCGAAGGGGTCGTCGCCGAAGGTGACCGTCCGCTCGTCGGTCCGGACGTGCCCGACCTCGATGCCCCGCTCGGCGAGTGGCTCGCGCATGCGCTCGAAGGTCTCGGCCTTCGTCGGGACCGCCAGCCTGAGCATACCCCATCCTTCGGCGGCGACACCCTGAATCTGACGCTCGACAGAACTCCTTGTCCTGGCGGATAATCAGGGTAACGAGAACGAGGTGCTCTCCGCTTCAAAACGTGGACAGGGAACGGAGTGACCCGCGAACAGTCGCGCAAGCGACCGTCGGAGGACTTAGGCGATCAGCAGTTCTTCGCCGCGCTCGACCTTGATGCGGCACGGCGGCGTGATCTTGTTGTACGCACGGCGGAACGCTTCCTTGACCTCGACGGCCTGGTCCACGTCACAGTAGGCGGTGAAGAGGCGCTCGCCGGCCTGAACGCGGGCGGCGGTGCCGACGATCTTCCCGAAGGCCTGGCGCATCCCGTCGGAGACACGGTCGGCCCCGGCACCGGTCGCCTGCTTGTTCTCGCGCAGGACCTGGTGGGGGAACTTCCGCAGCGTCATCTTGTAGTTGCCCTCGCCGAACTCCTTGATGAGGTGGCGGTTCGCGGAGAGACGGGAGGCCTCCAGCGAGCCGTGACGGAGCTGGCACTCTTCCTCGACGATCAGGGAGATCTGGACCGGGTAGTCCTCGGGATTGGCGTCCTTGTTGCCCATCTGGTGCTGTGCGATCTTCGAACCGGGGATGCCCGTGATGTACTCGCGGCGGGTGTACGACGGCTTGTCGATTTTCCGGTACATCGAGGCTGGCTTGTCCGACATAGATACTCTTGGCGGATACGTGGCCCAGCGAGCGTATTAAGGCTTCGAACTCCGGCTGCCGGCGTGTGTGAGAGTCGCACGCCCGATCACCGGTCGCGTGGGGGGCGCGCAGCGGTCACAGGCACGTCCGGTTACTCGGATGTCACTGGCCTCCTTTTGAGCGTGGGACTCTAAGACAGAGCACCATGAACATGCTCGTCGACGGCGAGTGGCGCACCGACGCGTACGAGACGACAAACGAGGACGGCGAGTTCGAGCGGGGTACCACGTCGTTTCACGATCGGATCGAAGACGACCCCGACGCCCGCTTCCAGCCGGAAGCCGGCCGCTACCACCTCTACGTCTCCAAAGCCTGCCCGTGGGCACACCGAACGCTGCTGGTCCGGGCGCTGAAAGGGCTCGAAGACGCCATCAGCGTCGACGTGGTCGACCCGTTCCGGGCCGACGACGGCTGGCAGTTCACGCCCGAGAAAGACGGCTGTACCAAAGACACGGTCAACGGCAGTGACTACCTGCGGGAGGTGTACGTCGCGGCCGATTCCGAGATGACCGGGCGAGTCACGGTGCCTGTGCTGTGGGACAAACAGGAGGAGACGATCGTCAACAACGAATCGGAGGAGATCCTCCGGATGCTCGACACCGAGTTCGATGATGTCGCGACGCGGGACGTGGACCTCTACCCCGAGGGCTATCGCGAGGAGGTCGATCGGATCATCGACGAGATCTACGAGCCGATCAACAACGGCGTCTACCGCACCGGGTTTGCCGACTCGCAGTCGGCCTACGACGCGGCCGTCGCGGAACTGTTCGACGCGCTGGACCACTGGGACTCGGTGCTCGCCGACCAGCGCTATCTCGCAGGCGACCGCCTGACAGAGGCCGACATCTGCATGTTCACGACGCTGGTTCGCTTCGACGAGGTGTACCACACGCACTTCATGTGCAACCGCCGACTGATCGAGCAGTACGACAACCTCTGGCCGTACCTGCGAGACCTCTATCAGACACCGGGTGTGGCCGAGACGGTGAACATGGATCACATCAAGGAGCACTACTACACGACTCATCCCGACGTGAGTCCCAAGCGGATCGTTCCGGCAGGCCCGGACCCCGACTTCGAGGCCGCTCACGACCGCGACGAATTGCCAGGTGAGCCGCCCGAAGCGCTGTTCGAACGCGTCTGATCTGTTCGGTGTCGGTCCGGCGGTCCGACTGTGACGCGACGATTTTTGTTTCCGGGCCACGCCACCCTGTGGTATGGATCCAGTGTCTGTCGGCGTCCTCGGCTGTGGCACTATCAGCGACGCCTACCTCGGCGCGAGCGACCGCTTCGACAACTACGAGATCGTCGCCTGTGCCGACCTCGACGGCGAGCGCGCACGCCACGCGGCCGACGAGTACGGCCTGCGGGCCCACGACCCCGAGGGCCTCCGTGAGGACGATGCGGTCGAACTCGTGGTGAACCTGACGCCGCCCGGCGTCCACGCCGAGACCTGCCGACGGCTCCTCGATGCGGGCAAACACGTCTACGTCGAGAAGCCACTTGCCGCCAGCGTCGCCGACGCCGGAGCGATCCGCGAGGCGGCCGCCGAGGCGGGCCTGCTGGTCGGGTCGGCACCGGACACCTTCCTCGGGGCGGGTCTGCAGACCGCCCGCTCTGTGATCGACGACGGTACGATCGGCGAGCCAGTGGGGGCGACGGCGGTCTGGGTTTCGGGCGGCCACGAGGCCTGGCATCCGAACCCGGACCTCTACTACGACGAGGGTGGCGGGCCGCTGTTCGACATGGGGCCGTACTACGTCACTGCGCTGGTCTCGCTGCTCGGTCCGGTCGAGCGCGTCACCGGCTCGGTCACCCGCACCCACGACCAGCGGACGATCGGGAGCGGGCCCCGGAAGGGCGAGCAGATCGACGTGGCCGTCCCGACCCACGAGTCCGACGTCGTCGACTTCGAATCGGGCGCGGTCGCGAACGTGACGACGACATTCGACGCGCCCGGCGGGTCGACGCTCCCAGAGCCAGCGTTCGAGATCTACGGCACCGAAGGGACGCTGTCGCTGCCCGACCCGAACCACTTCGAGGGGCCCGTCGAGATCCAGCGGCCCGGCGAGGACGCGCCCGAGGAGGTCCCGCTGACTCACGAGTACACCGCGGGCCGGGGCGCTGGCGTCGCCGATCTGGCCGCGGCGATCCGGGGCGACTGGGACCACCGCACCAGCGCGGATCTGGCTGGTCACGTTCTGGACGTACTCGCCGGCGTCCGCGAGTCCGACGAGCGGGGCGAACACGTCACCGTCGAGAGCACGATCGACCGACCGACGCCGCTGCCCGCCGACTTCCCCCGGGGGCTGTAGCGGAGCCAGTTTCGTTCGCTACGCTCACGAAACGACCGAAACCATGAGGTAGACGGACGCGCTCCAAACGGGCATGGAAGACGAAGCGTGGCAGTCGGTCGACATCATCAAGAACAAGCAGGGGGAACCCCACGTCCTCCAGCAGAAGGTCGAGGTGTTCACAGCGGGCGTCTCCGAGGAGTCGGCGGGCTACACGAAACCGACGGTCGAGCACCGACTCGTTCCGCTCGCTGAACTCACGAAGTTCTCACAGTGACGACGGACCGTCGGCCGGTCCGGGCGACGCTCGCGGCGACGATCGCCGTCGGACTGGTGTATCTCGTGGCCGTCCCGCTGGTCCGGCCCGACCAGGTCGCCGTCGCGACAGACGTGTACTACCACGCTGGACGGGCGGTCCTATCGGGCGGTGACCCCTACGCCGTCACGCCGCCGACCCGCCCCGATTTCTTCTTCATCTACCCACCGCTGGTGTTGCTCGCGTTCGTTCCACACGTCCTGATGGGGAGTCCGCTGGGCGCGTATCTGCTACAGACGCTCCTGAACCTCGCGACCGCGGGCGCGCTCGCCGTGCTCCTGTGCCGGGGGATCGCGGACGCCGGCGTCGAGCTGGCCCGGCGCGACCGATTGCTCGTCGGCGGTGTCGTCGTCGGGTCGGTTCACTCGATCCCCGTGTTCGTGATGGGACAGGTGAATCTCCAGCTGGCGCTGGCGATCGCCGTCGGCGTGCGACTGGTGGCCCACGATCGTGACGGGTCGGCCCGTGGCCGCGACCGGCTGGCCGGCGTCGCCTTCGCGCTCGCGGCGGCGGTGAAGTTGTTTCCCGCGGTCGTCGGCGCGTGGCTGCTCCGCCTGCGGGCGTGGCGCGCGGTCGGGGCCGCGGTCGTGACCGGGCTAGGAACGATCGCCGCGGGTGCGCTGGTGTTCGGGCCCGCCCCGACGTGGACCTTCTTCACCGAGGTCCTGCCGGCAGAACGGCAGGCTGCGACCTTCGTCGGCGGTCTCGACCCGTCGGTGATGTTCGTCTCGGTCCGCCGGCCGCTCGGAGCACTGTTGCCGGAAGCCAGCGCCGGCGTGCTGTCCGCGCTGGCGCTGGCGCTGCTGGTGCCGGCCGTCCTCGCGTCCGCTCGCGACGTGTCCAGCAGGACCGGTCGGCTCGTCGCGCTGCTGGCGACACTGCTGGCGACGCTGACGTATCTCCCGCTCGAACCGTTCTACTACGCGTTGCTGTACTACCCGCTGGTCGTCCTCCTCTACCGGCTCGAACCGGGCCGCGTCCGACGACTGTTCCTCGCCGGGACGGTCACGCTCTCGCTGATCGTCTCCTATCCGTCGGTCGAGCAGTTGCTCGTTATCGCGCCGCTTCCCGCCGGTATTGCATCGACCCTCGATGCGGTGGCTCGCACCGTCTTCTCGGTCGCCCAGCCACCGCTGGCCGGCGTCGTGCTGTTGCTCGCCGGTTGTGTCTTCTGGCAACACGAACGCGCAGCCGAATCCGCCGATGCCACCGACGCGCGAGAGGAGCGGGCGACGAACTAGCACTGCTCGGACGACGATACTGTCGGCAGAACGAATCCAATCGCGTTATTCGGTGAGTCGCGTCGCGTACTCGTCGTACTCGTCGGCTATCCCCGCGCGGATCGCGTCGGGGTCCGTCTCGCCGTCGTCGTTGACGAAGTACGTCCGACCGCGCGAGCCACCGTAGGCGCCGTGGAGGTCGTAGACGAAGCCGTACACCGACACGTCGTCGGGAATGTCGTCGGAGCCTCGCAGAAAGGCCACCTGTCGATCGACGTTGTACTCGACGAGGCGGTTCACGACCGTCGCTTCGTCGGTGTCGGTGTCGATCTCGTCGAGGCCCTCGGCGACGACCGGTTCGAGCGTCTCCACCCACTTCTGGATGCCGTCGGGGTGGCCGCCGCCGTCGCCGGTGGCGCTCTGATAGGCCGCTGTCACGGCGCCACAGCCGGTGTGGCCGACGACGACGATCGTCTTCGTCCCGGTGTACTCGACGGGATAGAGGAGGTTGCCGTTGACGACCCGCTCGCCGTCGGCGTCGTCCCAGGCCTGGTTGCCGATGTTGCTCGGCGTGAAGAGCCAGCCGGGGTCCTCGACGCTGAACATCCCTTCCTGGGACACGCGCGAATCCGAACAGCAGATCGAGACGACCGCGGGTGACTGGCCCTCCTGTACGTCGTCGAAGAACCCCCGTGGACGGCTCTCGACGTGATCGTGGTTCCCCTCCAGCAGTGCCGCGAGCGTGTCCTCGGTCATGTACAGGCACACTCGCGACTGACTCTTAAGCCCGGTTGTTCCCGTCTCTACTCGGGAAACGCTCCGTCGCACGGCCAGCTGCTGCTGGTTGGTGTGATAGAAACGAAAATTACCGGAGAAGCGCAGCACGGCGATTACGGCCGAACGCGTGTCCTCCGAAACGCTTGACGAGGTCTCCGACATACGGTTTATTGTAGCTCTTCTCCGAATCGACCGCACGCAGTCGTGCGGTCGACCGGAAAAACGGCTACAACAATCCGTATTACAGTCGGGTGACGTTCGTCGCGCGCGGTCCCTTCTCTGCCTGTTCGATGTCGAATTCGATCTCTTGGCCTTCCTCGAGGTCAGGGCCGCCCACGTCTTCCATGTGGAAGAACACGTCGTCGTCAGCGTCCTCAGTTTCGATAAAGCCGTAACCGCCCGTGTCGTTGAAGAAATCAACAGTACCGGTTGCCATTGCGACTACACCGAAGAGAGGGGGACGGATAATACTTCCGAGAGGGGATGTACCACGGACCACGGCCCCCATTCCGGCCGTTTTCCACGCAGCGTTCGACTGCCTGCCGGCGGTTCGATCGCTCGTCACACTTGAGGGTGTCAGAAACTGACATCTGGGTGTCGACTTTCGCCGTCGGAGCCAGTGGACGTTTTTTATCCGCCGGCCACCACGTCACTGTATGGGAGACGATGGCGTCTGGGTCGGGGCACACGTTCGCGACGACACCTGGGTCGCGGTCGCGTTCGATCGATCGGGGTTCGACCACGCCGACACGTTCGACGGGATCGGCGACCTCTGGTTTCGCTACGAGGACGACGCCGCGGCGATCCTCGTCGACGTGCCGATCGGGCTGATCGAGGAGGCCGAGGGCGACCGCGAGTGTGACGAGCTGGCCCGCACCGTCGTCGGGCCGCGTGCCGACGAGATCGTCGCTCCGCCCGCACGTGAAGCGTTGCGAAAGCGACGCTACCCCGTCGCCAACCGGACCAACGAGCGCGCGACCGGGCAGGAACTCTCTCGTCGGGCGTTCGAACTGAGCGAGACCATCGCGACGGTCGATCAGCTCATGCGGGAGTTCTCCGGGGCCCGCGATATCGTCGCTGCCGCTCATCCCGAGCTCTCGTTCTGTGCCTTCGCCGGCGAACGGATGCACCACAACCGCCGGACAGCAGGCGGGTACGCGGAGCGCCTGCGGACGCTGGCGTCGATCGATCGGGACGCACCGCCGGCCGTGCAGGCCGCCGCCGAGGCGATGGGTGATGCACCCGTGTCGACCGCCGACGTCCTCGACGCGATGGCGCTGGCCTACACGGCGTTGCCCCACGACGGAACACTGCGCTCGCTCCCGCCACAGCCGCCGCTGGACGACAACGGACTGCCAATGCAGATCGTCTACCGGGCCGAGGAGCCGCTGGTCGAGCCCGAGTGACCGGCGAAAATCGCGCGGACAGACACTGTTTTCATCGTCGCCGCCTGAATTACTGGTATGTCGGAGGAAACTCTGTATGTACGTCTCGGCGAGCGTGACGGTATCAGGGCCGTCGTCGACGACTTTTACGACCGGCTGGTGGCCGACGACCAGCTGGGGCCGTTCTTCGAGGACGCCGATATGGACCTGCTCCGTCGGACACAGACTGACTTCCTCTGTGAGGCGGCCGGCGGGCCCGAAACCTACGACGCCGCACCCGTCCGCGAGGCCCATATCGACGTGCCGTTCGAACCGGTCCACATCGAACGGGCAGTCGAACTGCTGGAAGAGAGCCTCGACGCCTTCGACGTGCCCGACGAGGACGCGGCGGCCGTCGTCGACGCCGTCGCCGCCTACGAGACGGAACTGCTGGCCTCGCCCGACGACGAGGCGTGATCGCTGACCGGCCGACCGACAGACGAAAACGGGTGGCGACACTGGTTCGGCCCGATGCCACGAGATGATCTGCCGACGCTCGGTCTGGGGACGTACTCGGACGACAACCGCGAGCAGTGGACTGACAACGTCCGCACGGCGCTCGACGTCGGATTCCGCCACGTCGACACCGCACAGGTGTACGAGAACGAGCAGTACGTGGGCGAGGGGATCCGGACCTCGGACGTAGATCGGGACGACGTGTGGCTCTCGACCAAGACCGTCCACCACGACGTCCCGCCGAGCCCCGAGGAAGTCCCGGCGGCCATCGACGGCTGTCTGGATCGACTCGGCGTCGACGTTGTCGACCTGCTGTACGTCCACTGGCCCTCCGGTGTCTACGACCACGAGACCGTCCTACCGGCCTACGACGACGCCTACGACGCGGGCAAGACCCGTCACGTCGGCCTGTCGAACTTCACTCCGGAACTCCTAGACGAGGCGATGGACGTGCTGGACGCGCCGCTGTACGCCCATCAGGCCGAGATGCACCCGCTGCTCCCACAGGAAGAACTGGTCGCCCACGCACAGGAACACGACTACTACTTCGTCGCGTACTCGCCGCTGGCCAAGGGGAAAGTCTTCGACGTGCCAGAGATCCAGGAGGTGGCCGAGAAACACGACGCCACGCCCGCACAGGTCTCGCTGGCGTGGATCACGAGCCACGACAACGTCGCCGCCATCCCCAAGGCGAGCAGTCGCGCGCACATGGAACAGAACCTCGCGGCGCTCGATCTCGAACTCGACGACGACGATATCGCCCTGATCGACTCGATCGATCGCCGTCATCGCGAGATCGACGCCGATCACGGCCCCTGGAACTGGTAGCCGCGACCTGAGCGTTTTTGTCGCTGGCTCTCCCTCTCCCGATATGAGCGACTCCTTCGGCATCGGCTTCGTCAGTGCCGGCTTCATCACACGAGAGTCACACGCACCGAGCGTCGGCTATCTCCCGGACGTCCACGTCGCGGGGATCCAGAATCGCACGAAGGCAAACGCTGCAGATCTCGCCGACACCTGCCGCACGGAGGGGTGGGGCGACCCGAACGTCTACGGCGAGGACGCCATCGCGGACCTCGTCGCCGATCCCGACGTGGACGGCCTGTGGGTCACGAGTCCGAACTTCACTCGCGTCGACGTGGTCGAGGCCGCCGTCGAGGCGATCGAAGACGGGGCCGATCTACAGGGGATCGCCCTCGAAAAGCCCGTCGCGCGGAACCTCTCGGAAGCGACGCACATCGTCGAACTGATCGAGGACGCTGGCATCCCCCACGGCTACCTCGAAAACTGGGCCCACGAGCCGGACATCGACAAACTTCGTCAGCTACTCTGGGAGCAGGGCCGCGAGGCGGGCAGGCCGTACATCGCCCGCTCGCAGGCAGAACACGGTGGTCCACACTCCGGGTGGTTCTGGGACGGACAAAAGCAGGGCGGGGGCGCGCTGACGGACATGCTCTGTCACGCGCTGGCGGGCAACGACGTCCTGCTCTCCGATCCAGCGGGCGAGGCGTCGCTCGAACCGGTCTCGGTCTCCGCCGACACGGAGACGGTCAAGTGGACACAGGACGAGTACGCCGAGCAGTTGGCCGACGACTTCGGCCTCGACTTCCAGGAGAGTCCGGTCGACGACTACGCCCGGACGACCGTGCGCTACGAGGACGGCGAGGGCAACACCGTGATCTCGGAGGCGACGGGGTCGTGGTGCTACGTCGGGTCGGGCGTGCGCCGAACGATCGAACTGCTCGGCCCGGAGTACTCCGGACAGGTGCTCTCCGACGATTCGTCGTCGAGCGTCTTCTTCTCGGACGAACTCGGCGAGGGCGAGGGCTGGGCCGAGAAACAGACCGCCACCAGCGGCCGGATGCCCATCGCCGCCGCCGACGTGGTCAAAAGCGGGTTCGTCGCCGAGAACCGCGACGCCGTCGCCGCGTTCCGCGAGGGTGAGAACGGACTGTTGGATCTCTCGGACGGCGTGCGTATCCTCCGCCTGTGCATGGCCGCGTACAAGGCCGCCGAGGAAGGACAGGACGTGGACTTGCGCGAGACAGACCTGACCGACTACGTCGCGCCGCCCGCCCGGGAGTGAGTCTCCCTGTTCGACCCGTTGTGCACCGCTACTCGACGAGTGGGAGCCGCTCGCCCGCGTCGGCACTCCGTCGCGCCGTCTCGATGATCCGATGGGCCTCGCGGCAGAACGCGGGGTCGGCCGGTCCCTCCGGTTCGCCGTCGGCCGCCAGTAGATCCGCCAGGTAGGACGCGAGGTTCCTGAACCGCTCTGGCAGGTCGTCAGGTTCGACGGCGCACCCTTCCGGTCGATCGTCGGTCGTCACACGGATCTCGGCTCTGGGATCGCGGGTGCTGATCGCGCCCTCGGTGCCGACGATCTCGTACCCCTTCGCGTTCTGTGGTTCGGTCTCCCACGGGTTGGTGAGCATCCGCCACGTCGTCTGCAGCGTCGACAGCCCCTCCTCGTACCGGCAGACCGTCGAACTCTGTACGTCAACGTCCATCTCCGCGGGGACGTAGCGCTCGGCGGTGACCGACTCGGGGAGGTCGCCCCCGCGGAACCACGTCGAGAACGTCGCGCCGTAGCCCAGATAGTCCAGCATCGATCCCCCGCCCGACTCGTCGTCGTAGAACCAGCTTCCGTCCGGCGGCGCGCCCGCGTTGCCGCCGTAATACTGCACCTCGATCACGTCGCCGACCGTTCCCTCCTCGACGAGGCGCTTGATCGTGTGCTTGATGGGGTCCCACATGACCGGCCAGTTGATGACGAACAGGTTCCCGGTGCCGGCCATCGCGTCGATCATCCGGTCGGCGTCGGCGAGCGTGACCGCCATTGGCTTCTCGACGGCGACGTGCACGTCGTGTTCGGCCACCCGCCCGACGAAGCCGGCGTGCTCCGAGTTCATCGGACAGCCCAGCACGACGTCGGGCTCTGCGTTGGTGAGGCAGGCGTCCAGGTCGTCGTAGACGGCGTCGTCCGAAAGATCGAGGTCCGCGGCCGCCGCGTCGAGCGACCCCGTCGATGTGTCGGGGTTCTCGTCGCAGACACCCACGACGTCCATCTCCGGGTGGTCGTGGAACCACTGGAGGTTCGTGTTCATGTGCATCTGGTCGAAGTTCGCGCCGACGACTCGGTAGGGCATATCCCCACTTCTGATCGAGGGGCGAAAAACGTTGGCTGGCCGACTTCCACCACGTTCTTGGCCACTGGCGACGACCTCGTGTCTATGCTCCGTTGGCTCCGCGAGAACGGCCCGGTCGTGCTCGTCCCACTGGCCTGGACCTTCGCGATCGTCGCCCACCTCGAAGTGGTGGCCACGCGGACGGTTCTGATCGCCCACGTCGTCATGGACGTGCTGCTGTTCGCGTTCGCCGCCCTCTCGTGGGCGGATATGCGCAGCGGGGTGTTGCGCGCGTGGAAACTCGTCATCCTTGCGGGGTTCGCCATCACGCTCGTCGGGACTGTCGGCCTGTCTCAGTCGCCCCCCGCGTCGCCGCTTCTGTCGCTCACCGTCGTCGGCTGGCTCCTCGTCCCGGCAGTGGGACTCTTCTACACCGGCCGGCGAGTGACCCGCTCTGCCCGGGTGTACACGGTGGGGGCTCTGTGCAGCGTTGTCGGTGCGGTCCTCTACGTCGTCGCACTGCTCGCCACCGGTGGGACGGCCGGGCTCGTGGCGGGTCTCGCAGTCGGGGGAATCGGTCAGACCGCGGGCATCACCGTGGCGGTGCGAGACTACTGATACGGACGGTTGTCGACGGTTCCCCAGTCGACCGCACGACTGCGTGCGGTCGATCTGGGAGGGACCGACAACTTTCCGTATGATACCGTCGACAACGTTCCGTATCAGGCCGGATACGTTCCGTCGAGTTGTGCCGCCGCGAGGACGTGCCCGACCATCGCCTCCCCGAGCGCCCGCGCGTCGGTCTCGCTGGGCAGATCGAGCGTCGTCCCCAGTGCGAAGAGCTTGAATCGGTACCGATGGGCCTCGTCCGGCGGACTCGGTCCGTCGTAGCCGACGTTCCCGAAGTCGTTGGTCCCCTCGTTCGCCGCTTCGGGCTCCCACCCTGCCGGGATCTCGCGGCGGTCCGGCGCGACGTTCCAGACGATCCAGTGGTCCCACACTTTCCCCGCCGGTTCGACCGCGTCGGGGTCGTCCACGACGAGTGCCAGCGACTGCGCTTCCTCGGGGACGCCGTCGATCCGCAACGGCGGGTTCACGTTGCGCTCCCCGTACCCGTATTCGAGCGGGATCTGTTCGCCGTCCGCGAAGGCCGGACTGGTGAGGGAGAGATCGTCCCGTCGAGAGACGTCGCCCAGTGCCGGATTCGTCGGCGTCGTGGTGGTTCCGGTGCCGCTGTCGGTGGCGGTGTCGTCGCCGCTGGTGGCGGTGCTGCTGTCGTCGGTGCCGTCGGAGCTGTCATCATCGGTGGTTCCGGTTCCGCTGTCGTTCGTGTCGTCGGTGGCGGTGTCGTCACCGCTGCCGTCGGTACCGCCACCGTTGTCGTCGTCGGATGGTTCGGTACCGGCACAGCCGGCACTCACCGCCACCAGTCCGGCGAGGACCGCCCGGCGTGTGATCGGTCCGTTCGAATCCATCTCTGCTCTAACTGTGAACTCGCCGACCGATAAATCTCGGCCCGGCCTCTCTCGTCACCCTCCTGTGCGACCCCCATAGTTCGACTGGAAACCGCAGGACGAACGACGTGTCTGTGCTGTTCGGGAGCTGACGAAACTACCCTCTGTCGCCTCGATATCCCTATTGTGGTCTGGCGAGCACTCACATCCGCCGTTACTCAATTCGCCGACCCAGATCGACCGCAGGACGGCGTGCGGTCGACCGGAAAAACGGCCACGATAGTCCGTATCAGTCCGACCCCGACGGCTCGTCCGTGTACCACAGTGCCCACGCGACGAGGACGGCCTGCAGGGGCAACCGCGCCCACAGCGCCGCGTCGCGCGGATTCCGTAGCTCTGCTGGGAGTTCCGCCGGGTCGAAATCGTCGCCCGTCGCCATGTAGACGTTCGCGGGGAACACCGCCACGAGTAGCGCGACAAGTCCCCACGCCGAGGGACGACGGGTCCGTTCGAACAGCACACCTGTGCCGAGTACGACCTCTGCGATCCCGGAGAGGGTGACGAGTGTCCCCGGCCGCGGGAACTGTGGCGGCACGACCCGCTCGAACTGCTCCTGGCCGACGAAGTGGAGTATTCCCGCGAGGATGTACGAACTCCCCATCACGTACCGGAGGGGTCGTTTCCATCTGTCGAGGAGGCTTGACATGGTCACACTGTCGAGCGCGAACGGGGAAAGCGTATCTCTCGCCTGTCCCGTGTAGTGACTGCTCACGGTTCGGTCGCTTCGCTACCGTACGAATCCTCGGAGAAACCATGCCGCCTCCCGGAGTGTGAACCTCGCCGAGACGGTCGCCTCGCTCCGCATACGTGCGGCTCACGAAGTCGTTCGCCGCAAAAGTATGCCGCCTCCCGGATTTGAACCGGGGACAGCCCGATCTTCAGTCGAGTGCTCTCCCAGTCTGAGCTAAGGCGGCGCGCATTCGTGAGGAAGCCGAGGGTATCAAAAAGGATTTCGAAAGCGGGCGGTGGTTCGGTCGACCCGTCGACTGTGTCATACGGAACGTTGTCGGTCTGTACCAGGTCGACCGCACGACTGCGTGCGGTCGACTGGGAAAACGTCGACAACTGTCCGTATCAGAGCGCGCCGTCGTAGACGACCTCGGTCGCCTCTACACCCGCGAGCTCGGCTTGCTCGCGGTCCGATACCGTGTACCCGTGGCGTTCGTAGAAGGCTCTGGCACGGTCGTTGTCGGCGAGGACGCGGATCTGGCAGCGTTCGAAGGCTCGGTCGCGAAGTCGCTCGGTCACGGCGTCGAACAGTCGGCTCCCGATCCCGTCACCCCACCGGTCGGGATGGACGTAGATCGCGTAGAGTGCGCCCGACTCCGCGTCGTCGACTGGACCGCCCGCGGCGTAGCCGACGATATCGTCGTCGACGGCGACCAGATACACCGTCTCGTCGTCGGTGATGTCGGCGCGCACGACCGCTTCGGCGTACCACTCGTCGACTGTCTCGTCGACCGCCGTCGATCCGATGATCTCGTCGTAGGTCGCGTGCCAGGTCGTTCGCGCGATGCGCTGGACGGCGTCGACATCGCGGCGTTCGGCGGGGCGGATCTCCATCGCCGCTACGGAGACGCGCCGGCCGGAAACCCTTTTCCTGACTGTGGGATGTGTTCACATCTTGTCTCAGGGCAAGAAGAGGTCCGCCGTGTCGAACTCTGCGCCGCAGTCGTCACACTCGTAGTCCGTTCCGTTCGCCGTCGAGACGTGCCCGCCACAGTCGGGACACGTGGAGCCGTCGATCATCATCCGTGGTACCTGATATCACGGTATAGCTCTTTCGGCTGCGGCGACCGCTACGTGCCGGCGGCGAGGGGGTTCTCGCCCAGTACCAGCACCGCCGCGAGCAGGACGAAGTACGTCGCGAGCCCCCAGCACAGCGTGGCGACGACTGTCGGGCCGGCGACGGCGGCGAGGGTCAGGCCGCCCACGAGGACGGCCAGGGTACTCCCGAACTGGACGATCGGTCGCTCCCACAGCGCCGCAACTGCACCGGACCGGAGAAAGGCCCCTTCGACGAGCAGTGCGCCCGCGACGCCGGCGACCGGGGCGATCGGTCGAGTCAGCGCGTGGATCGAGCGCTCGATAGCGAGGACGCTCAGCAACGTCCCCAGTGTGAGGGCGGCCAGGAGCGCGTCACGGCGGTACGTGGACATCGTCGTGGCTGTCGATCCCTACGGCGTCGACGGCGAAACCAGTGATACGGACGGTTGTAGGTCTTTCCCAGTCGACCGCACGACATGTGCGGTCCACTGGGGAAACGTCTACAAGCGTCCGTATGACGCCGACGCGATGGCGGGCTCGAACGGCTCCCCGTCGGCAACACAGCGGTCCCAGCAACCAGCAGCGCGAGGGAAAGGCCAATACCGGACGGGGCCCTTGCGGGTGCTATGAGTGCAGACACCACTGTCCTCGTCGAGGAAGTCATGTCGACGCCGATCGAGACGATCCGCGCGGACGCCACGATCAAAGCGGCCGCCGAGGCGATGCGCGCCCACGACATCAACGGGCTGTTCGTCCCCGGCTCGGAGGCGGGGATCGTCACGACGACCGACGTGGTCGCCGTGGTCGCCGACGGTGACGACCCCACGTCCGTCCAGGTGGGGGACGTGATGACCGCTCCCGTCGAACGGGTCATGACCTCGACCGAACTGGCCGAGGCGGCGACGATGATGATCAACTTCGGCATCAAACACCTCCCCGTGATGGACGAGCACGGCGACTACGTCGGGATGGTTTCCTCGACCGACACCACGACCGAGTTCGCCTGATACGGAGTACTGTCGTCTCGTCCCGGTGATCGCCGGAACGGGGTCGACGATGATCGGTACATAGCGACAGTACTTCGTATGAGACGGAGCACGACGGCCGACGGGCTGTCGGTCGCGTCCCCGGGTTTTTGGTCGCTCCCCGCGACCGGACACGTATGGAGTACACGACACTCGGATCGACGGGTATCGAGGTCTCACAGATCTGTCTGGGCTGTATGAGCTTCGGCGACGACGACTGGCGCGACTGGGTGCTCGGCCCCGAGGAGAGCGAGCCGATCGTCGAACGGGCGCTCGAACTGGGGATCAACTTCTTCGACACGGCCAACGTCTACTCGCGGGGCGAGAGCGAGCGCATCCTCGGCGACGTACTCGGCGAGTACGACCGCGACGAGCAGGTCGTCGCCACCAAGGTGTTCGGGGAGATGGGCGAGGGGCCGAACAGACAGGGCCTCTCCCGGAAATCGATCGAGCAGGAACTGGCGGCCTCGCTGGATCGTCTCGGGATGGAGACGATCGACCTCTACCAGATCCACCGCTGGGACGACGACACGCCGGTCGAGACGACGCTGCGCGCGCTGGACGACGCGGTCCGGCGGGGGCAGGTCCGTCATCTCGGGGCCTCTTCGATGTGGGCCCACCAGTTCGCCGAGGCGCTCCACACCAGCGATCACCTCGGCCTCGACCGGTTCCAGACGATGCAGAACCACTACAACCTCGCTTACCGCGAGGAGGAGCGCGAGATGCTGCCGCTGTGTGAACGCGAGGGGGTCGGCGCGCTCCCGTGGAGCCCGCTCGCGCGGGGCTTCCTGGCGCGCCCCCACGAGGCGTTCCTCGACACCACCCGCGGCGAGTTCATGGACGCGGACGACATCATGTCCGACCGCATCCGGAACTACCAGGCCAGCGGCGGCGTCGAGATCAACGAGCGCGTCGAGGAACTGGCCGCCGAGAGGGGCGTCACGATGGCACAGATCAGCCTGGCGTGGCTGCTCCACCAGCCGGCTGTCGACGCCCCTATCGTCGGCACGACGAGCGTCGAGCACCTCGAAGACGCCGTCGAGGCAACCGAACTCTCGCTGTCCGACAGCGACCTCGACTACCTCGAAGAACCCTACGAGCCGGTGCCCGTCGACGGCCACGAGTAAAGGCGCTCGGGCCGGGCTTGCCCGCCGTCGAACCACAACACACACCACGCCGGCCGCCGCCACTCCCGCTATGGCACCCACCGTCTCCGCGCTCCGGAACCAGATCCGCGTCGCGACCGGCCGCTACGAACGAGAAGTCTCCTCGGCGTTCACCAAGGAAGCGCTGGCAGCGATCTGCGATGCCGTCGACGCCGATATCGACACGGACCCGACACCCCCGAAATCGGAGATGCGCGCCGCGATCCTCGTCGCGATCGGCGAAGCCGAGTCGTTCGCCCCCGAAGACCACGAGTCGGCCTTCCGGAAAGCGCAACTGCAGGCGATCGCCGACGCACTGGAAGCGGCCTGATCCGCGGTTCGACGCCCGCGACGCTGATACGGAACGGTGTCGGTCTGACCCAGATCGACCGCACGCAGTCGTGCGGTCGACTGGATAAACGTCTACAACTTTCTCTATGTCGTGAGGTGCGATTATATGGGTTCGCTCCGCCGTGTCAACTAGAGGATCACAATGCCAGACGAAGCGATGGAGCTGACCGCTCCTGAGTTGACCGCAGACGACTTCCTGCGTATCGACGACCCGCACTTCCACTCCGATAGCGTCGCTGTCGTGACCGGCGCGGCGTCCGGGATCGGTCGGGCGACCGCCGTGGCGCTGGCCGTCAACGGACTGACCGTCGTCGGGGCTGACATCGACACCGAGGGACTGGACGAGACAGCCGCCATCGTCGCGTCGTTCGACGCAGCCGGCGAGTATCACGGCGTCGAGGCGGACCTCACGGACGACGACGCCGTCGAGGCAGTCGTCGCGGCGGCGGCCGAGGAGGGGACGCTGCGCTACGTCGCCAACATCGCCGGGATGCAACACATCGCGTCGATCGCCGAGTTCCCGATGGCGAAGTACGACCGCCTGACCGACATCATGCTGCGCTCGCCGTTCAAGATGGCACAGGCGGCGATTCCCCACATCGAAGCCACCGACGACGGCGTCGGCGCCATCGGGAATATGTCCTCCGTCCACGGCCACTACGCGACCAAGGACAAGCCCGCCTACATCACGGCGAAGCACGGCCTGACCGGACTGACGCGAGCCATCGCAGCCGAGGGGGCGGGCACGCTTCGAGGGTTCTCAGTGAGCGTTGGCTACGTCCTGACGCCGCTGATGGTGAACCAGATCGAGGACACGGCCGAGGAACGAGACATCTCGAAACGGGCAGTCGTCGAGGACGTGATGCTCGGCCAGGCACGTACCAAGGAGATGATGACCCCTGCCGAGGTGGCGAACCTCTTTACGTTCGGCTTCTCCAGCCACGCGAAACACCTCAACGGCGGGGACCTGCTGTTCGACGGCGGCTACACCCACACGTACGAGTGATCCGTCTCGTACGGTCACGTGGCCGTCGTCGTGTATTCTACCCCCGACGGTGGCGAGGATCGTTGCCGTAGCTGGGACGTGCCAGCCTCTCAGATATGACCCTGGAGTAACACCCTCTTTGTCGACTGGACCGGGTACCATGTGCACTAAAAACACTGGTCGTGGAGTGTCCGAGGACCTGCTGTCGCGGGACGGCAGGGCGGGCGAGTGACAGGCAGACACTGGTCTGACGGGGCTGTCGCCGGAAGGCGGAGGGGTGACACGACCTCCCGGCTGGCTACCGGGCGTGTATCTGGTCCCCGTCGTTGCGTCTGGGTCCGTGGCTCCGCTGACGGGTACACGGCGGTTGCGGGCAACACCGCTCCGAGCTGTGGCAGCGTCACCTACTGCGGGTCGGGCACGTCGGATGATCCGTACGAAGTGGGGAACGTCGACCAGTGACAGTGTCTCGAAAATCAGGGACTGGATCGGCTGAGCGTTTGAATATAAGCGTCATTGACATGCGCCCTGGCAGCTTTGAACCGGAAGCAGATGATCGCCCTCACTCCGTTCGCGCGTTGCGACTGCTCTGGTTCAAGTCCGCAGGTACCACTTACTGCTCTGGTGTTCGTCGCAAAATGGGCCCTGGCGGATTTGAACCACCGCTCAATCGGTTATGAGCCGATCGCTTTAACCAGACTAAGCTAAGGGCCCTCGTCTGTGGATATCCGACCGGTCGACAAAATTCTACCGTCTTCGGAGGCCAGGGCTCGAACGAGTCGAGACGTTCCGGGCGTTCGGCCTCCCGTCGGTCGGCCGTTCCGGGGCTGCGACTCGTCGGCCCGAGCCCTGGAATGGCCCGTTCCGGGGCGATACTGCTCGCTTCGCTCACAACGTAGCGCGCTGAGAAAATCCACGCCACCGCCAGGGCTCGAACCTGGGACAACCACGTTAACAGCGTGGTGCTCTACCAACTGAGCTACGGCGGCTCGCACTCGATGATAGCCCGAGTTGTTAAATAGGACTTTCGCTTTCCGTCGCCCATCGACACGCTTTCACGCACTCCTCGCAAACGCGAGTCCATGAGCGACGAGGTCGACGCCGTGATCGAGCGGGTGCGCGATCGGGTGACGCCCGACGACGAGGAGCGTTCGGAGCTGCAGGCCGTCGCGGCGCAGTTGCGCGAGCGTGCCGAGGACGCCATCGCCGAGCTTCCAGTCGAGGCCCGGGTCGTACAGGTCGGCTCGACGGCCCGAGGGACCTGGACGGCGGGAGATCGGGACGTGGACCTGTTCGTCTCGTTTCCGTCCGATCTCGACCGGGAGCGACTGGAGGAGTACGGCCTCGACGTCGGGCACGCGGTCCTCCCCGACGGCCACGAGGAGTACGCCGAGCATCCCTACGTCAAGGGGACGGTCGAGGGGTACGACGTGGATCTGGTGCCGTGCTACGACGTGGCCGACGCCACCAAGATCCAGTCGGCCGTCGACCGGACGCCGTTTCACACGCGCTATCTCGACGCCCACCTCGACGCCGACCTCACGAGTGACGTGCGTGTGTGCAAGCAGTTCATGAAGGGGATCGGCGTCTACGGGAGCGACCTCCGAACTGAGGGATTCTCGGGCTACCTGACGGAACTGCTGGTGTTCGAACACGGCGGCTTCCGGGCGCTCGTCGAGGCCGCGGCCGACTGGTCGCCACCAGTGCACTTCGACCCCGAGGACCACGGGCGCGCCACGTTCGACGATCCGCTGGTGGTGATCGACCCGACCGATCCCGGGCGCAACGTCGCGGCCGTCCTCTCGGCCCGGCAACTGGCGCGGTTCCAGCATTACGCCCGCGAACTGCTGGCCGACCCTCGCGACGCGCTGTTCGAGCGCAGCGATCCCGAACCGATCGACGCCACGACCGTCCGCGAGCGCATCGCCGAGCGTGGGACGACGCCGGTCGCACTCGTCTTCGACGCGCCCGACCTCGTCGACGATCAGCTCTGGCCACAGCTCGCCCGCTCGCTCGACGGCGTGACCGACGCGCTGGACCGTCTGGGGTTCGACGTACTCAGAGCAGCGGCCTTCGCCGACGCCCGGGCGGTCCTCTTCGTGGAACTGGCAGTCGCCGAGCGCCCCACGATCGAGCGCCACGAAGGACCCCCTGTCCACGTGCGGGGCCACGCCGAGGGGTTCTACGAGAAGTACGCCGACAGCGACGCGACCGGACCGTACATCGACGACGATCGCTACGTCGTCGAGCGCGATCGCGAGTGGACGGCGGCGGCGGCGTTCCTCGACAGCGACGCGGTCCTGGACGTGGCTCTCGGCACGCACGTCGAGTCGGCACTCGAAGCGGGCTCCGAGGTGCTCGTCGACGACGAAATCGGGACACTCGCAGCCGAGTTCGGCGTCGAACTGGCGCGTTACTTCGATCCGAACCCCTGATCTTCGAGCGAATCCAGCACGGCGCGGGCGTGGTCACTGACGCTGCCGTCGGGCTGTGAGGGCTGGTAGCCGTCGAACACTTCGTGGACCGTGGTGATGCTATCGGTCAGCGTGTCCAGGTTGTACCCACCTTCGAGGACGAAGCCCAGCCCCGCGTCACAGGTCGCCACGATGTCCTGCATGCGCTGGGTGAGCAGGCCGTACCCCTCCGAGGAGACGCGCATCCGGGAGATGGGGTCGTGTCGGTGCGCGTCGAAGCCGGCACTGACAAGCAGGAGGTCGGGATCGAACGACTCGATGGCCGGCCCGATCAGTTCGTCGACGGCCGCCAGGTAGTCGACCGTGTCCGCGCCGGAGTCGAAGGGGACGTTGAGGTTCGCCATCTCGCCGTCGCCTTCGCCGGTCTCGGTGACCTTGCCGGTTCCGGGATATAGGCCGTCCTCGTGGATCGAGGCGTAGAAGATGTCGTCCCGATCGTAACAGATGTCCTGTGTCCCGTTGCCGTGGTGAACGTCCCAGTCGAAGATCGCGACGCCGTCGGCCCCGTGGTTCAGCGCCGACTGGGCGGCGACGACGGCGTTGTCGATGAAGCAGAACCCCATCGCGTCGTCCTCGACGGCGTGGTGGCCGGGCGGGCGACCCAGCGAGAAGGGCGTCTGGCGACCGTCGGCTCCGTCGAGGGCCTGCAGTGCGGCCCACTCGGCCAGCCCGGCGCTGGCCAGTGCTGCTTTCCACGTGGCCTCGACGGCGACGGTGTCGGCGTCCCAGTTACCGCCGCCGTCCTTGCAGAACTGCTTGATCTCCTCGACGTAGTCTGCGTCGTGGACGTCGCGCACGAGCGATTCGTCCACGTCACCCGCGGCGACGTACTCGACGCCGTGGTACTCCGCGAGGCCGCGGCGGATCGCCCGGAGTCGGTCGGGACTCTCCGGATGCCGTGGTCCCGTGTCGTGGTCAAGGCAGACCTCGCGGTAGCCGAAGTTCATTCAGTCGTAGTACTGCTTCAGTTCGAAGTAGGTTTCGACATCCTCGGCCTTGATCGTCCGCCGGTCGGCGTGACGCGCCAGGTCGGCGGCCGCGGCGGCGACGTCGTCGGCGTAGGCTTCGAGGATGTCCGCGAGCGCGACCCGTGCGTCCATCGCAACCCGGTAGTTGCTGTCGATGTCGAGCCGTGCGATCCGGTCGACCGGTGCGACCGGCAGTTCGAGGTCGTCCTTGTCACGGACTCCATCGATGTCGAAGTCGTCGGGCATCAGCGTCTTTCGCCCGTCGGTCGTCGCCTCGTCGGCGGCGGCGACGGCCAGTTCGGCCCCGTACTCCTGGATCCGTCGGGCCAATTCCTCCGCGGCCTCGGCGCTCACCCGTAGTCCACCCGCGTTCCGCCGGATCACGGTGTCGACGGGCGCAAACGGTAGCTCGACGCTCATACAGGGAAACGGGGCTGTCGCGGTCTTAAGAGTTTCCGTAGTCTCGCTCGTCGCGTCAGAACACGTCCTCGGCGTCCAGTCGGTCGTCGCGGAGGGTCCCGCGAGCCGTGACTTCCTGCCCGAGCTGGACGCGTTCGCCCGTCTCGACGCTCATCGTCTCTTCGCCGTTATCCAGCACGACGGGGTCTCCGGTCTGGACGACCGTCCCCGTGAACTCGATATGCTCGCCGTCAGTGGGGCCGTCGTCGGTCTCGTCGGTTGCCTCCGTGCCGGATCCGGCACTCCCGTCGCCGAAGTCGTCCAGTCCGGCCGATGCGCTGCCGCCGTCGGCACTCGTACTGCCGGTCTGCCCGGCGTTCTGGCCGCCTGCAGCGCCGCCGGCGCTGGCGGCACCATCGAGGACGACCACGGTCGACTGCCAGCCGGCCGACGCCTCCTTGTCGTCCTGCCAGCCGTCGTCGATCTCCACGTCGGCGGCCAGGATCTCGTCGCCCGGCGCGATCTCCTTGTCCGCTTTGTCGCCCCACAGCGCCACGCGGATGTCGCCGGTGGCGTCCTGGATCCGGACGTTGCGGACCTGTCCCTCACTGCCGTCGTCGCGGTCGAAGGTCCGTTTGGGGTCGGCCGAGCGGACGACGCCCGCGATGTCGACGGTCTCGCCGATCTCGACGCTGTCGATTGCCTCTGACTGTGGTTCGAAGGCAACATCCTCGTCGATCTCGTCGACTGCGCCGTGGTCGCCGACGTGGAGTTCGAGGCTCCCCTCGCGCTCGCGGACGTAGCCGTCGACGATCTCGACGGCCGTCCCGGGATCGATCTCCTCGGCGCGGTCGGCCCGGTCGTCCCACAGCGTCACCCGCACACGCCCGGTCTCGTCACCGATCGTCAGGTTCGCGACCCGCCCCTCGCTGCCGTCGTCGCGATCGAAGGTCCGGATCGAGTCCGTGCCGAGGACGACCCCGCGCACGTCCACGTCGGACTGCCCCATGGTCAGCGCCTCGATCGAGGATCCTGCTCCGGGTTCGACGTCGATCGTGGCCTCGTCGTCGGGCTCGGCCTTGTCGACCGACACTTCGAGGCCGTTGTAGCCGTCCTTCGGACGGCCGGCGACGCGTAACACGTCGCCCACGTCGAGCTGGCCGTCCTCGATCGACTGGGCCTCCTGGTCCCAGAAGGCGAGCCTGACCGACCCCGTCTCGTCGGCCGCTTCGACGTTGATCACTCGCCCCTCGTCGGGTTCGTCCTCGCCCTCCGCGTCGCGCTCGAAGGTCCGCAGGTCGCCGACGGCCATCACCTTCGCGAGGAACTTCACCTCGTTCATCCCCGGTTCGATGTCCGCGACCGCGTTGACCTCGTTCTCGTTGAGTTCGTGGGCGAGCAACATCGCGGCCGTCTCCTCGTCCGCGAGCCCCCCCATCTGCTCGACCTTCTCCGCGACGGCCTCACGGAACTCCTCCTCGGAGACCTCGTCCGTGTCGAGGTCCGCGTAGATGTCTGCTATCGCACCCATTATTGTACGAATGCCAAGGTTGGGCCGCGCTTAAGCGTTGTCGTTACGTGAACGCCCCGCTCACGTCCGTCGGTTCTCCGTCCCGTCGTCGATGGCATACCGGCCCTCTGGCGGCTTCCGTGATAAACCCGTGGCGCGGCTCCCCATCGTCTCCACTCCCCGACACTTCATTCCTGTTGGGCGGTTGCGACCGTCTCTCGGCCCTCGTTGGTCTCGTGGACCACCGTCACCCTTCCGGGGAGTCCGTCCGCGAACGTCGCCGTCGCGCGGTACCCGATTTCCGCGATACACTGGACGACCGGGCCGCTGGTCTCGCGCTGGGTGAGCCCGACCACGACCGACAGCTCGTCGGCCGCTCGATCGTAGCTCGCGTCGGCGAGCACGGCGGTCCAGCCCGGATCAGAGCCCCAGACTCTGCCCTCGACGACGACGCTGTCGCCCTCGAAGCCGACGCTGGCCTCGCTCGCTTGTTCCCCACAGTCGTTTCGCTGTACCTCGAGCGTCGCGTCGTCGAGTGTCGGTGTCATCGGTGTGTCGGTTGGTGTCTCGCTGTCGGTCGCTGTCGCCGTGTCCGTCGCGGGTTCAGCGGGTTGCTCGGCCGGTGTCTCGGTGCTCGTATCTGTCCCTGCACTATCACCGGTCTCAGGAGCTGCCCCGTCGCTCCCCTCGGAGACGCAGCCCGCGAGTCCGACCGCGCCGAGTACCCCCACTTTAGCGAGTACGGTTCGTCGCTTCATATTCTCCCCATCAGGGCATGAAAGTAATTGTCTTGTGGTTGCTGTGACGCCGTTTTGAGCGACGCCCGATCGAACTCGTGGTACTGGCTGGCAGTGCCCGTCAGAACCGTAACCCCTTTACAGCGCTCCCCCGTCGGTTAGGACGAGTCCGGGTAGGGTAGTGGACTATCCTCTTGGCTTGCGGAGCCAGGGACCGGAGTTCAAATCTCCGTCCGGACGTTCACTTCGTTCACGACCGGCGAGCTCCACGCTCGCTTCGCTCGCGTGGAACTCCGTCCGGACGTTTCTGCCGACATCACACCGCGAGCGACAGCGAGCGGTCGGTGTCGACGAAACAGCCTATACGCAGCCGGGGAACTCCTCGCCCTGGATGTGGACCGAATCGACCCAGTCGGGGCGTTCGGCCGCGGACTTCGTGAAGCGCGATCGTGCGTCCATGTAGGACATGATGAGCGCGCGCCGCCACGTCTCGGTGGTGTTGGGGGCCGTGAAGTGTGGAACCAGACAGTGCGAAAAGAGCGCGTCGCCGGGCTCCATCGGGACCGGGACGGCGTCTTCTTTCGTGAAATCGCGGTCGGCGATGACGATGTCGGTGTCGTAGTCGGCGGCTTCGTGGCCCAGGAGCCCGTCTTTGTGTGCGCCGGGGACGACGTTCATACAGCCGTTCTCGGGCGTCGCCTCGTCCAGCGCGATCCAGACGGTGACGTGGTCCGTCGGCTGGATCGGGTAGTAGGCGGCGTCCTGATGGAACCCTTTCTCGCTGCCGACCTCGGGGGGCTTGAACATCGCGGCGCTCCGCAGCAGTTTCAGGTTCGGGCCGAGCAACTGCGCCGCCACGTCGGTGAGCGTCTCGTGTTCGGCGATCGAACGGCACACCTCGTCGGTCTGTACCATCCCGAGTCCCTCGAACTTCCGGACGGCGTCGCCCTGCTCGTCGACTTCGACCTCGCCACGCTCGACGGCGGGTTCGATCTGTGACTGGAAGCGCGCTGGCTCACGGTCGCCGTGGGTGTACTCCCGGAGGCGAGTCGTCACGCGCTCGACCGTCTCGTCGGAGAGGACGTCCTCGACGACGAGGTACCCGTCTCGCTGGTACTGCTCAAACTGCTCGGCGGTGATCGTCATGGTCTCGACTCTGTGGTACCACCAACTAATTCTTGCGGTCGACGATCCACAGCAAGCACGTACAGCCACGATCGGGATCGTCGCCGAGGAGTGATCGTCCACGCGGCTTTTCATTGCGCCGGCCGAACGTGGGGATATGCGCGCTCACCTCCGTGCGGGCGTCGCGATCTACAACGAGGGCCGGTTTCACGCCGCCCACGACGCCTGGGAGGACCACTGGCTCGACCTCGATTCGGGCACCGACGACGAGCGCCTGCTCCACGGGCTGATCCAGTTCACCGCGGTCGTGTATCACGCCCGCGACGAGAACTGGTCGGGCGCGGCGGGGCTGGCCGACAGCGCCGGCGAGTACCTCGCCGACCTCCCCTCCCTCTACCGTGGCGTCGACCTCGACTTGATTCGCCCGTTCCTCGACCGGATGGCCGACGAACCAGCGGCGTTCGAACCCGGCGACGAACCGCCACTGACCCACGAGGGCGTCGCGCTGGACTTCGAGGATCTGGGTGTCGACGCGACGGTGATCGCTGCCCACGTCCTCGCCGAGGAAGACGGCTACGACGTGGCGGCCGTCGAACAGGCCAGCGAGTACGCTCGCGAGGAAATCGACGCCGGCGAGAGCGGTCCCTTCACTGGGCTCGTCTTCTCGTTCGTCCGCGATCCCGACCATCGCCCGATCATCGCACAGCGACTGGTCGAGCACGTCCAGCGTCGGGAGCACAGGGAATCAGATGTCGAAGGGCTGTTCGACTAGACGATCCAGCCACACACGTGCTGGTATGTGACACGCAAACAATTATTTCGCTGCCGGGTGATTGCCGATCCGCATGTCCGAGGAGACAGTCCACGAGTCGACACGCTCGCGCAGTCGCACGGCAATCGCGGGATACCTCCGACGCCTGGCAGACGGGTTCGATGGCGGCGGGGCCGTCCCGGTCGACGAGTCGGTGACCGTCGACCCGCCCGAGGAGTCAGCGATCGAGGTCGAGGTCGAACGCGAGGACGACGAACTCAGCCTCGAAGTCGACGTGAGCTGGCCCGAAGCGGAGGGGAGTGTCGAGACCGACGTCGACGTCGAGGAGCACGACAGCAAGGCGACGTTCGAACTGTACCAGGACAGGGCCGACGAGTGGCGCTGGCGACTCCGGCACACGAACGGGAACATCATCGCCGACAGCGGCGAGGGGTACTCGACGAAAGCGAACGCAGAAAACGGGATCGAGAGCGTCAAAGCGAACGCCGGCGGGGCCGTCGTCGAGGAGCAAGAGTAACAGTCAGTCGGACAAGACCATCGGGAAGCAGAGCCCACGCTCCGCCGATCAGGAGTCGGGTTCGACGACCCGCTCGTCGCCGTCGAAGTGCGCGGAGTTGTCCTGTGGTTCGTAGCCGAGCACTTCTTTCGCGCGCTCCAGCGAGTAGTACTTGCGGTCGTTGTCGGAGATCCCGTAGACGATCTCGAACTCGTAGTCGGCTTCGAGGGCGCGCTCGTGGATGTGCGCACAGTCCCGGTAGGAGAGCCACATCGCCTGCCCGCGCTCGTAGTCGATCGGCGGGTGGCCTCTGGTGAGGTTGCCGATGCGGACGTTGCACACGTCGATGCCGTACTCGTCGTGGTAGTAGCGGCCGATGACCTCGCCCGTGGCCTTCGAGACGCCGTAGAGGTTGCCCGGGCGGGGGAACTCGGACCCGTCGAGGTGGAAGTCGTCGTGGGCACGGTACAACTCGGGCTTGCGCTCGTCCTCGTAGGCACCGACGGCGTGGTTCGAGGAGGCGTAGACGAACGTCTCGACGCCTTCCTCGATGGCCGCCTCGTACATCTTCTGGGTGCCGTCGATGTTGTTCGAGAGGACGGAGTTCCAGGGGGCGTCGGGTCGGGGGTCGCCCGCGAGGTGGATCACCGCGCCGACGCCCGCCATCGCTTCCGCCACGTCCTCGTCGTCGATCACGTCGCCCACGAGGTACTCGTGGTCGGGTTCCTCGACCGGTGGGCTGTGGAACATGAGCTTCCACTCGTAGCTGTCCCCGATCCCCTCCAGGATCGCCTCCCCGACGGCGCCGCCAGCGCCCGTGAGTAGAACAGGCTCGTCCATTCAGGTAGACACTGCGACGGCAGCGATACGTAGCTTGCGGTTTCCACGTTCTCTCGACAGTCTTTCCACACGTCGCGCCGAGGGGCGAGTATGGACCCGACAGACCCCGAGGTCGCCTGTTTCGAGGCCGGCGTGAAGTTCGGATCGCTGTACCACCAGTTCGCGGGGACGCCGATCAGTCCCGACAGCGCTGACTCGCTGGCAACGGCGATGGCCGAGGCCATCGAGAACCAGCCCCACTGCGAGGACGTGACCGTCGAGATCCGCGAGGACGCGCTGCGCGAGGAGATCGCCGACCAGTCAGCCGACTACACGGAGTTCACCGGCCGCTTCGCCGAGGTCGAGATGACCATCGACTACGAGGGCGTCGTCGTCGAGACCAGTATGCGGATGGACGGCGATTATCCGCTGATGGCGGTCGACGACGTGGACGCGTCGGCATAGCCGCCGACCGTCGACGACGTGGAGAGGCCGGTATAGCTACCAGCTATCGAGTGGACGTGTCGGCCCAGCCGCCGACCGTCGACCACGTGGAAAGGCCGCTATTCCGCCGTCTCGGCCGGTGTGACAACAGTTCGCTAGCGTCATTTTTTGTTCCCAGGTCGAATACACGCAGATATGGCATACGCCGCCCTGGACGCCATCGACGATGCGATCGACGCGACGAAGGCGTTCCTCCTCCCCTTCGACCGCGGTCAGTGGCTTCGGCTCGCAGTGATCATGGTGTTCGTCGCCGGCGGTAGCGGCGCGAACGTCGCCGCCAACGGCCCACAGTTCGCTGGCGATAGCGCCGATCCCGGCACAGCGCCCGCTACTGAAGCGGGTGGTGCGCTGCCGGACGCGGCCCTGATCGCTATCGTCGCCGTCGTCGGAGTGGCGATACTGGTCGGGCTGTTCTTCCTGTTCGCGAGCCCGATCATGGAGTTCGTCTTCGTACAGTCGCTGTTCGAGCGCGAGGTACACGTCCGCCAGTACTTCAGGGACAACGTCGGCAACGGCCTGCGACTGCTCGGCTTCCAGTTGGCCGTCGGGCTGGTCGGGCTGATCCTGATCGGCATTCCTTTCGCTCTGCTGGTACTGGGGTTGATCGGCGGTATCGGCACGGGTGCGGCGGCCGTGGGGCTGTTCCTGCTGGCGATCCCGTTTTTCGTCGTCTACGGGCTCATCTCCGGTCTGATCAACGGCCTGACGCGGGTGTTCGTCGTCCCGACGATGCTGGCCGAAGAGCGAGGGCTGCTGTCGGCGTGGGGTCGCGTCTGGTCGGCGATGACCGACGACCTCGCCCAGTTCCTCGTCTACGTCGTCGTCAGCGTGGTCCTCGGAATCGGTGTCGGTATCGTCGCCGGGTTCGCCGCGCTGTTCGTGTTGCTCGTGTTGGCGATCCCCTTCGGCATCGTCGCCTTCGGGGTCTATGCCGTCGGTGGGTTCGGCGTCCCCGCGCTCGTCGTCTACGCCGTCCTCGGTGTGATCGCCTTCGTGCTGTATCTGGTGGGCGTGAACCTGATCCAGGTGCCCCTGCAGTCGTTCCTGCGGTACTACGCCATGCTGGTGCTGGGCGACATCGCTCCCGACCTCGACCCGATCCCGGACATCCGAGCCGAGATCCGGGACGAATCCGTATGACAGCGTCGCCAGCCCCAGACGGGGACCGATAGACACCACTCATCCTTTCGGTTTCTGCAAACGGGGCCGACTCGTGTCGTGCGGTTACACTTTCACTTTCAGGCGGGCTTTTAACCTGCCGCCGGTCGAACGTGGTCGTATGAGCCAATCGACGCTCGACGACGACGAACTGTTCGGCGAGGCGGCATCCGAGATGCGCGAGGACGTGGAGGCATCGCTGGCCGAGGCTCGCGGTGTCCTGCCGGCGGCCGACGACATCTGGGACGTGGAAGCTGACAACACGCTCGGCGTGCTCAACGCGCTGAAGGGCGCACTCGACGTCGAGGACGCCGAAGCCCACCTCCGTGACGCAAAAAAGTGGTACACGATGGGCGAACGCGCCGACGCCTTCGAGGACGCCGACGACCTCGAAGACGCCATCGAGGAGATCGAGGACCTGATCGAGGACGTCGAGGACGCCCGCGAACAGGTGGGTGACCTCACTGCCACGATCCCCCAGCTCCGTGGGACACTCCAGGAGTTCGAAGACGACGCGGACGACGCCGACACCGATGTCGACGCAGACGCCGACGAAGCCGAGGCCTAGCGTTCCCGCTCTCGAATCGTTTCGAGCAGTTCGGCGAGCGCAGCGCTCGCCGCGTCGAGCAGCCGCTCACCCCGCTCTGCACTCGCTTCCTGCGGATCGCCGACGGTCCCGTTCTCGCTGAACTCCGCGGTGTCGTAGGCCAGATTGACGCCGTGCTCGAACTCGCCCCAGGCGTCGGCAGCGCCAGCCGCGGCGGCCTCGAAGCGACTCTCTTCGACCAGCTCCGGGTCCGTGTGCAGCAGGAGGCTCATCTCGACCGGGCCGCCGTGGCCCATGTCCGGCGCGTCGACGCCGTCGAACCACGTGAACGGGGCGGCGTATACCGGGCCGTTTCGACTGAGACGCCCGCAGAGCTCCCGCAACGCGTCGACGTTGCCGCCGTGGCCGTTGACGACGAGCACCCGATTCCAGCCGTGACTGGCGAGACTCTCGATCGTTTCGCGGACGTACTCGCGGAAGGTGTCCTCGCTGACCCACAGCGTCCCTGCGAAGTGACGGTGCTCCTCGGCGACGCCGACCGGGATCGCCGGGGCGACGACGACCTCGCCGTCGTACGCGTCGGCCCCGGCCGCGGCGACGGCCTCGGCCGTCAGTACGTCGGTCCCCAGCGGCGCGTGCGGGCCGTGCTGTTCGGTACTGCCGACCGGCAAGACGGCGAGGTCCGTGTCGAGGGCCCCGGCGTCAGTCGACGAGCTCTCCGAGAGGTGCATATCCGAGGGCACGATGGCGACCGGTACAAGCCTACCGCTCCACCTTTTTGCGCTGCGGGTGCGCCGAAGGCGCACCGCTTGCGCAAAAACGTGGGCGAAAAAGGCCGGAATCGCCGTCGGCGATTCCGGGAAACCGGGCGACCTGCCGGGTCCTAACGGACCGCTCGGTCGCCCGGATGCTAGCCGCAAAGAAGTGGGCAGTCTCGGTCAAGGACTGAATATCCTGCGGTGGCGCGCGCTGTCGCGCCCTCGTGGGGCGACCACACTGTGCGAGGGATGAGCGAACGAGCGATAGCGAGTGAGTGAATCGGGTGGGGAGGTGTGTGGCGCTGTGCTGTCTCGCGGTCCTGGTGGAATGAACGGGCGAGGAACGTCTGAGTGGTTCTGCGCGGGCACTATCCGAACGAAGTGAGGATATCCCGCACAGAACCGGTCAGCGGGCCGAGGGCGTTCAGTTCTCAGTTGCCCTTGAAGTTACTGCATCGCCTTCGTCCAGACCAGCAAACCCTGGAATACCTGCTCAACTCGCACCACCACCGAGCCGTCGTTTCGACGATCTGTTCGGGAACGTGGGTTTCGTGTGAGCGTTCTGGTCCCTAGACGATCGAGTCCGGTCGGGTCGCGAAGTACTCGAACACGAGTCCGAGCCCGACGCCGTAGACGACGTGAGCGAGCAGCGTCAGGACCGCGTAGCCCACGAGCGCCAGCCCTGACTGGCCGGTGTAAAAACCGAGCACGAACCCGGTCCAGATCGCGAAGCCGAAGAACGCACCGCTGACCGGGTCGCGCCGGCCGGGGAGATACTCCTTGAGCGAGGCGTACAGTAGCGGCCAGGGGACCATCCCGCCCCCGAGGAAGACGAGGTAGCCAAAGAGGATTGGCGGGACCATCGATTCGAGTCCGACGAGTTCCGTGAGGAGGGAGAACGCTTCCCGTTCGAAGATGCCGAGGCTCTCGGCGATCAACAGGACGACAGTCAGCAGCGCTGTGCCGACCAGCCCGCCCGCCGCGCCGACGACGCCGTCGCCGATGATCCCGGCGAGACTGTCGAACTCGTTGTCGTCGCTCAGCTCCTCGACCGGATCGTCGACCCCGTTTGACGTGTCGGCCATGATGTGGTATACCATACCAGAGTTTAAAAAGATTCCCGCACGTGTTCGGGAAATGCCGTGTTAATGTAATCTAACTGTCCATAATGACTAATATCTCTTGCTATCAATCATGAGGAAACGATGGGTCATGGTATGCTTACACACACCGTGGTAGGTCATATCCCGTTCGCCCACGCGGGCGGGGTCCGGACGCCAGCAGCGGTGTTCGACCGGATCTTCACGGTGTTTCTCGGGCTGGGGACGCTGGTCGGGATCGTGGTTGTGTCGTACACCCTGTACAACGCGTACGCGTACCGGGATACGGGCGCGGATAGTTCGGACACGGCCGCGGACAGCAGTGGGAAGTACGAACGGCCGGAGATGGGCGAACTCCCGACCGGTGGTGGCGGCGGCAGGAAACTGTTCCTCTCCTTCGGCATCAGCGCGTTCATCGTGCTGGGGCTGATCGTCTGGACCTACAGCACGCTGCTGTACATCGAGTCCGGGCCGGACAGCCAGCAGGTCCAGGAGAACGCCCTGGAGATCGACGTGGAGGGGTTCCAGTTCGGCTGGTCCTTTACCTACCCCAACGGACAGACGAACTCGACGCTGCGGGTACCACGCAACGAGATGATCCTGTTGAACGTCACCTCAAGAGACGTGTTCCACAACTTCGGCTCGCCGGAGTTACGGTTCAAGACCGACGCGATCCCGGGCCAGCACACCCAGACCTGGTTCGTCGGCCGCCAGGTCGGCTCCTACGAGGCACAGTGCTACGAACTGTGTGGCACGGGCCACTCCTACATGAACACGACCGTCGAAGTCATGCCCAGAGACGACTTCACCCAGTGGTACGACGGGCGCTGGGCGGGATCCAACAGCGTCAGGGCGGCCAACGACACCAGCCCAGCACGCGTGACGGGAGGTGCCTGAGATGAGCGAACTCCCGCCCAAGTCCTCGATCAGACGGTGGTTCCTCACTACGAATCACAAGGACATCGGCGTCCTCTATCTGATCACCGCCCTGTTTTTCCTGCTCTTCGGGGGACTGATGGCGATGCTGTTCCGCGTCGAACTGCTGAGTCCCGCGGCGGATTTCCTCGGTGAGAGCGGCTACAATCAGGCCGTCTCGACCCACGGGCTGCTGATGGTGTTCTGGTTCATCTCACCCTTCGCCTTCGGCTTCGCCAACTACGTCGTCCCCCTGCAGATCGGGGCCGACGATCTGGCGTTCCCGCGCCTGAACGCCCTGTCGTACTGGCTCTACCTGTTCTCGGGGCTCCTCTTCGGGGTCTCCTTTTTCCAGGGGACGACCTTCGCTGGCGGGTGGACGATGTACGCCCCACTGAACACGCCGGCGTACATGCCCGGCGAGGCACTGGGGGCCACCTCGGTCGTGCTGGCGCTGATCATGTTCATCGCCGCCGTCACGCTCGGGTCGGTGAACTTCCTGACGACGATGTACCGGATGCGCGCCGAGGGCCTGCGGATGCGGGACCTGCCGATCTTCTCTATCTCGATCAACCTCACCGTCTGGATGATGCTGTTTGCCTTCGCCGCGCTGCTGGCGGCGCTGATGATCCTCTCGTCAGATCACATCCTCGGCACCCACTACTTCTCCTACGCCATCGACGGCGAGACCTTCGCGACCGACGCCGACAACCCCGGGTCGTCGATGCTGTGGGCGCACCTGTTCTGGTTCTTCGGCCACCCGGAGGTGTACATCGTCTTCTTCCCGGCCCTCGGTATCATGGGCGAGTGCTTCCAGACGTTCACCGGCCGCCGCCTCGTCGGGCGCAAGTGGTTCATCATCGCGATGGTGCTCGTGGCCCTGCAGAGTTTCATCGTCTGGATGCACCACATGTTCCTCACCGGGATCAACCTCAACATCAAGACGATCTTCATGGCGACGACCATCGGCATCTCGTTGCCATTCGACCTGATGGTGTTCTCGCTGATCTACACCATGATCAAGGGCAAGGTGCGCTTCACGACGCCGTTCCTGTTCTCGCTCGGGGCCCTGCTGCTGTTCATCCTCGGCGGGATCACCGGCGTCTTCCTCGGCGCGGTGGTACTGGACTACCAGTTCCGGGGCACCTACTGGGTCGTCGCGCACTTCCACTACGTGATGGTCGCGGGCGCGACTGCCCTCTTCGGCGGCCTCTACTACTGGTACCCGAAGATCACGGGGAAGATGTACGACGAGTTCCTCGGGAAGGTCCACTTCGCGGTGTACTTTATCGGGTTCAACCTGCTGTACTTCCCGATGTTCATCGCGTGGGAGACGCCGCGGCGGGTGTTCAACTACCCCGTCGAACTGACGATCTGGCACAACCTCTCGACGGTCGGCGCGTTCGTGCTCGGGGCCTCTTTCCTCATCATGTTCTACAACATGTTCGTGAGCTACTTCCGCGGTGAAGAAGTCGGCGACCGTCCGTGGGAGTTCGCCACCTCCGCCGAGTGGGCGGTGTCCTCGCCGCCACCGCTGGAGAACTTCGACGGCGTCCCCAGTTACGCCAGCGGCAAACTGGAGTTCCTTGACGACGAGGAAGTCGCACGGCGTACTGGCGGGCAGGCCGGGCACGCGGGCACCGCGGCCGACGGCGGGACTGGCGGCGCAGCTACCGACGGCGGCACCGCGAGCACCGATCCCGCAGAGGCAGGCACGGCGGGCGGCACCGGCCTCGCGACCGCCGAGACCGCCCTCGCGGCCGAGACCGGCACCGCGGAACTGACCGGCCACGACGAGCACGCCAGCCACGCCAGTTTCTGGCCGTTCCTGATCAGCCTCGGCGGGTTCGTCCTGTTCCTCGGCCTCTCCGGGGTGCGGACGGGCGCGATGTTGTACGAGTCGCTGGCGCTGGTCGGCGGGGTCGTCACCTTCGGGTCGCTCGTCGGGATGGCCCAGGAGCCCTTCTACGCCCCCGAGCCAGCCATCGCCGAGCGCTGGCCCTTCGAGAACGTCGAGAAGATGAAGCTGGGGATGTGGACGTTCCTGGCCAGCGACATCGTGCTGTTCGGCGCGTTCATCGGCTCCTACGCCTTCATCCGCTTCGCTTACGGCTGGCGGGCCTGGGAGCACGAACTGATCCCGGAAGCCCACGTCACGTTCCCGGGGCTCGTGAATACGTACCTCCTGCTGGCCTCCTCCTTCGCCGTCGTGCTGGCGATGGTGAGCGCCGAGCGCGAATCGAAGTGGGGCGTGCTGGCCTCGCTGGGTGCGACGTTCGCGCTGGGTGTCGGCTTCCTGATCAACAAGGGGATCGAGTGGCTCCACCTGTTCAACCTGCACGGCTCGGAGGCGTTCCCCCACGGGTGGGACCTGACGACGAACCTCGCGTCCTCGACGTTCTACCTGACGACCGGGCTTCACGGTGCCCACGTCGTCATCGGTCTGCTCATCGTCGTCTACATGTTCGTCAGGACCTGGGGCGGCGCGTACATGGGCGAGGAGAAGCCCATCGAGTACTTCGGGCTGTACTGGCACCTGGTCGACATCGTCTGGCTGTTCCTGTTCCCGCTGTTCTACATCCTCTGAGGTGACCAAACAATGTCACACACCAAACTGTACACGATAATCTTCGGCGTGCTGTTCGTCTTCGCGACGATCCAGGCGCTGGTCGAACAGTTCATCTCGTTCGAACAGAGCTACTGGCTGGCCTTCGGGCTCATCATCGCGCTGTCGGTGATCAAGGCCCTGCTGGTCGCGGGCTACTACCAGCACCTCCGCTGGGAACCGCGCTCGGTGAGCTATCTCGCCGGCGGCGGCCTGCTCGTGGCGCTGGCCCTGACCGCCGCGGCGGCCTACTCGATCGTTTGAGACGAGACACACGCCGGTCGCCGTCGCTCACGTCGGCGTACTCCGTGCTCTCGTACACGCTTTGCCGCGTGCGTAGCGGAGCCCGACGACGTATCGGCAGTGTCACTCCGGAACGTCCCCGATGGCGACGAGACCGTCGCTGCTGCTGGTCGCGAAGAACACGGCACCGTCGGCGAGGATCGGTGGGACCGAGGGCGTGTGAAAGTCGTCCATCACGTAGTGCCAGCGTACGTCCCCCGTCTCGCGGTCGAACGCGGTGATCGTCCGGTCGGAGGACTCGCCGCCGTCGGCCATCGCGACCACGGTGTCGGTCCCGACCGAGCAGCCGTCGGTGTACACCCACTCGTCGTAGTGCCACCGCGTCGTTCCGGCGGCGATGTCGACGGCGGTGAGTCCGTCGTCGCTCGTCACGAACGCCGTGGTGCCGTCGGTAGCGACCGTCGCGTCGAAGCTCACCCCGTCGTAGTCGAACGAGTAGAGTTCGCTGCGGCGGTCGCCCGTCTCCCGGTCGTGGGCGACGAGCGTCCGGTCGTCGACGACGAGGACGCCGTGGTCGGTCACGACCGGTGCGTTCGGTGCCCGACCGTCGAGCGAGCGCGTCCAGCGGACCGATCCGTCGGCGAGCGCGAGCGCGGCGAGGGCGTCCCCTCCGTCGACGCTGCCGACGGCGTAGACCGTCCCGTCGGCGATGGCGGGTGTGACTCGCTGGCCCGGCAGTTCGGGCGTTCGCCAGCGCCGTTGGCCGTCTGTCGGCCCGAACGCCTCGAGGCCGTCGGCGTACGGAACGACGATCGTCCCCGTCGAGGCGTCGACGGCGAGCAGTTCCGCGAACGACGCCTGGAAGCCCTCGACGGAGCGCTCCCAGTCGACGCTGCCCCCCTGTCGATCGAGGGCGACGAGTCCGGAGTCGTGTGCGACGACGAACCGTCCGTCAACGAGGGCGCGTCCGTGACGGCCCTCCCTGTCGAGCGTCGTTCGCCACTGTTCGCTGCCGTCCTGTGCGTCGAGCGCGATGGCACTGCCGTCGCGACTGGGATCGAAGTTCGTGGTGTAGATCGTGCCGTCGTCGATGACCGGGGCCCAGCGCGTGAACGCCGAGGACGTCCACGCGACGGCCGCCCGCGGGGGCGCGGAGACGGCCGGGGCGAACGTGTTGGCGGCGTCGGCCCCGTGCTGTGTCCAGGACCCCCCGGGGACCTCCGGTAGTGCCTTCCCCCCGCTCGTCCACGGAAGCGCCGACAGGCACCCAGAGAGGGCCGCGGCACCGGCACAGGTCGTCGTCAGGAACGTCCGCCGATCCATACTGGCGCTTGAAATGACATTTTGATAAATCCGCCGGGATCGAACGGCGGAGCCGCGACGGGGACGAGCGAAATCGGCCACCCGACAGTGTCAGGACAGATCGAACAGTTCGGCGGCCTGTTGCATGTCCTTGTCGCCGCGGCCAGAGAGGTTGACGAGGATCGTCTCGTGATCGCTGTCCTCGGCCAGTTGCTTCGCCAGCGCGACGCCGTGGCTGGTCTCCAGCGCGGGGATGATCCCCTCGGCCTCGGAGAGTTCGCGGAACGCATCCATCGCCTCGTCGTCGGTGATCCCGCGGTACTCGGCACGGCCGACCTCGCGGAACATCGCGTGTTCCGGGCCGACACCGGGATAGTCCAGCCCCGCCGAGACCGAGTGAACCTCGACATCGTCGTCGATGACCCGCGTCTTCATCCCGTGGAGGACGCCTTCGTCGCCCTCGGCCAGCGGGGCGGCGTGGCGGGTCGACTCCGCGCCCTTGCCGCCGCCTTCGCCCCCGTAGAAGGCCACGTCGTCGTCGCGGAATGCGTGAAAGAGGCCCATCGCGTTCGACCCGCCGCCGACGCAGGCCACGGCCGCGTCGGGGAGATCGCCGGTCCGCTCCTGGAACTGCTCGCGGGCCTCCTCGCCGATGACGCTCTGGAAGTCCCGGACCATCCGCGGGAAGGGGTCGGGGCCGACGACACTGCCCACGAGATAGTGGGTGTCGTCGACGTTGTGTGCGAAGTCTTCGAGGGCGGCGTCGACGGCGTCGGCCAGCCCCTCGTCGCCCCGCGTCACCTCGTTGACTTCCGCGCCCATCAGGCGCATCCGGAAGACGTTCATCTGCTGGCGCTCGATGTCTTTCTTCCCCATGTAAACCTCCGTCTCGATGTCCAGCAGCGCGCCGGCCATCGCCGTCGCCGTGCCGTGCTGACCCGCGCCAGTCTCGGCGATCAGACGCTCCTTGCCGGCCTGTTTGGCGAGCAGGGCCTGCCCGAGCGTGTTGTTGATCTTGTGGGCCCCGCCGTGCAGCAGGTCCTCTCGCTTGAAGTAGATCTCCGCGCCCCAGCGCTCGCTGAGGTTCTCGGCGTGAAAGAGCGGCGTCGGTCGCCCGGCGAAGTCCCGGAGGAGGTCGTTGAGTTCCGTCTGGAACGCCTCGATGTCCTTGATCTCGTCGTACGCGCTCGCGAGCTGTTCGAGTGGTTCCACCAGTGGGTCGGGGACGTGGCGTCCGCCGTAGCCCTCGAAGTCGCCATCGGACATGCCCCTCAATCGACCGGCCACTGGTATAAACCTTCCATCACGGTCGTCCGTGTGAGTCGTCGCCTTCGGGGGGTCAGGTCACAGTTTTTTCTCGTAGTGGCGGAGTTCGTACTCGCCCATCGTCGACTGGCCGACTGCCTCGTAGCCCGCCGCCGGGTAGAACCGGGTCGCCGCTTCCTGGCGGGCCGCGGTGGTCGCGAGCAGCAGGTCGAACCCCAGTTCGACGGCCCGCGTTTCGAGTGCAGCGAGGAGTTCCCGTCCGTAGCCACGGCCCTGCAACGGCGGTGCGACGCGCATCCGGTGGAGTTCGGCCGCGCCGGCGACCGTCCGCTCGTCGTCGTGGCCCGCTTCCGAGGGGAGCACCCCGCCCATCGCGACGAGTGGCCCGTCGAACGTCCCCGGGAGCGGTCGCTCCGCGTCGATGTCCGCTCCCTGCCAGACGCCGACCAGAAAGTCGCCGCCACCGTCGAGATACATCGTCTCGATCTGCCGGAGGTCCTCCGTCCCGGGGATGTCGGCCGGATCGGTCCCCGCCGCTTGCATCGCCCACTCGTGGAGGTCCCAGACCGCATCGGTGTCGCGGGCGTCGTACCGCCGGAGCGTGAAATCGTCGGGCATCTCGTTGTCGAGACGTGGTCGCCCCAGCGGTTTCATACGGTCGGTTGTAGGTCTTTACCAGATCGACTGCACGACTGCGTGCGGTCGACTGGGAAAACGTCTACAACCGACCGTAGCAGCCTTCGCTCGTCGCCCGTCACGACAACGCCGACAAACTGCCGCGTCGTGTCCCAATCCACTTCCGAGTGCCCCACCAAGCGAACGCGATGTCAGACACCAACCGCGTCTTCCTGCTGGCCGAGCGTCCCGAGGGACGACCCGACGACGACACCTTCGAACTGGCCGAGCGCGACGTGCCCGACCCCGGACCGGGCGAAGCGCTCGTCCGGACGCTGTACCTCTCGGTCGATCCGTACATGCGCGGCCGGATGGCAGCCGGCGAGTCCTACGCCGACGCGTGGGGCGTCGGTGACCCGCTTCAGGCCGCCGTCGTCGGCGAGGTCGTCGAATCGAACGGCGCTGGTTTCGACCCCGGCGACGTTGTCACCGGCAACCTCCAGTGGGCCGACTACGCTACTGCGCCCGGCACCGAACTCCACGCGGTCGAGCCCGATCTGGCACCGATCTCGACGGCGCTGGGCGTGCTGGGGATGCCCGGCCGGACCGCCTACTTCGGAACGAAGGAAGTCGCCCAGCCCACCGCGGGCGACACGTTCGTCGTCTCCGGCGCGGCCGGGGCGGTGGGTTCGGTCGCCGGCCAGATCGCCGGCCTCCAGGGCGCTCGCGTCGTCGGCTTCGCCGGCTCCGACGAGAAGGTCGCCTACCTCGAAGACGAACTGGGCTTCGACGCGGCGATCAACTACAAGACGACCGACGACTACCGCGCCGCACTCGACGAGGCGGCCCCCGACGGCGTCGACGCCTACTTCGACAACGTCGGCGGCCCGATCACCGACGCCGTGTTCACCCAACTCAACGTCGACGCCCGCGTCGCCGTCTGCGGCCAGATCTCGCAGTACAACGCCACCGAACTGCCGACCGGCCCGCGCAAGCTCGGGACGCTCATCGAGAAACGAGCGACCGTCGAGGGCTTCCTCGTCGGCGACTTCCAGCCCCGTTTCGCGGCGGCCACGCGGCAACTGGGCGAGTGGGTCGCCTCGGGCGAGATCCAGTACCGCGAGACCGTCACCGAAGGCCTGGAACACGCCCCCGACGCCTTCCTCGGGCTGTTCGACGGCGAGAACATCGGCAAGCAACTCGTCCACGTCGCCGACCGCTCTGAGTGACTCGGCTGATAATATTCAAATAAGAGCGAGCGGATCGACCGCGTGGCACTGAAAGCCCTCGTACAGTTGCGGTCCCGCGGCTCGCTGCGCGCGCTACCTCGGTCGCGTGCTTGTGTCGCCGGGGTTCCCGCAACTGCACTCGCCCTTTCGGTGCTTCTTGATCGATCCTCTCGATCTCTCATCTGAACACTAGACTGACCACAAACCCTTTCGGATGTGGGACGTAGGCGTGGCCATGTTGCAAGCGACGCCGCAGGCCGAGACGCCGTCCAGCGTGACCGAGATCGTCTCGGAGTTCGTCGACGGCATCGTCACCGCCGTGCCGCGACTGCTCTCGGGCCTGCTCTTCCTGGTGCTGGCGTATCTCACGATCAAGATCGTGCTGTCTGTCGTCCGCTCGGTGTTCGGCGGCATCTATCCCACGGAGGAGCAACTGATCGTCGACCTGATCGTCACGGTCGTCGGGATCTTCCTGTGGTTCGGCGCGACGCTGGGCGTCCTGAAGGTGATCGGGATGGGCGACGTGGCCGCCAGCCTCGGGACCGCGAGCGGGTTCATCGGGCTCGGCGTCGCGTTCGCACTCAAGGAGATGATCGCCGACACGGTGGCGGGGATCTACCTCCTGCAGGACGAGGACTTCTCCGAGGGCGACCGCGTCGAGGCCGCCAGCGTGACGGGGACGCTCGTCACGATCGATCTCCGGAAGACCCGGATCCGGACCGACGACGGCGATCTGGTGGTCGTCGCCAACCGGGACGTCGAGAAGCGCTGGACGCAGTTCGCGCCCGACGACGCCGGCGAAGGATCGGCGAACGCCGACGACTGACTATTCGAACCGGTCCCTGGCGTCCTGCTTGGCCCGGTCGATGACCCGCTGCTGGGCGTGTGTCAGCGCGCGCCGGGCCTCGTCGGTGTAATCGACCGTGATCGAGGGCAGCGCTCGCGCCAGCCCACCGAGCAGGTCGCCCGGATCGATCTGGATCGTCAGCGCGTAGGCGTCGGGCCGGGCGTGCAACGGCTCGGTGAAGGCGAAGTGGGACTCGATCAGGTCGGCCGTGTTCGACCAGTCGTACGCCGACGCGGCGGCCCCCCACAGCGAGTCCGCGTCCGCCGCGACGAGTGGCGCGACGGCGTCGCCCATCCGCTGCTGGCGAGCCAGGAGCGTCTCTCGAAGTTCCTCGCGCCGTTCCGGGCCCAGATCGTCCCTGAGTGCGTCCCAGTACAGGTCCCGGGCCAGGATCTCGTCGGCGAACGCCGCGAAGTCGTCGTCGCTGTCGGCGTAGGCCAGCACCTCGTCGAACTGGTGGAGGATCGCGTCCCGGTACTCCTTCAGTTCCGGCCGGACGATGCGCTGGTGCACCCGATCGCTGTTCGACAGCAACCGGTCGATCACCTTCCCTTTCGGACCGTTGGAACTCCCCAGCGCTCGCGACACCTGAAACTCGTCGCTGGTGAGACTCGCCAGTCCGTTGACGTACCGCTCGAACCCTTCCCTGACGGCAGCGCGTGTCACACCCACCTCTGGGGACTGCATCGCCCTATCGCTTTCGCCGGTCGGGCCGCTTAAGTGCTCGCGGGATAATCGCCGAGTATGGTTGAGCGAATATCACGGTCGGGGCCGATCGCCGACTCGGGCGAGCGCGAACTCGTCGTCGGCGGCGAGCGGCCGATCCGGATCAGCACCGGCCACCGGATCATGCACCACGAGGGGAAGTGCAGCCGTCCTCACGGCCACAACTACGAGATCACGGTCCGGGTGACCGGCGATCTCACTGACGATGGATGGATCGTCGACAAGGGCGACGTGACCGCCGCCATCGACGACTGGGACCACCGCTTTCTGGTCGAGGACGGCGACCCGTTGATCGAGGCGTTCGAACAGAGTGGCGACGCCGACGCGCTGGTCGTCCTCGACGCCCCGCCGACGGCCGAAGTGATGGCGGTGTTGCTCGAACAGCGCCTCCTCGAATCGCTGCCCGACACCGTCACGGACGTTGGCGTCACCGTCAGCGAGACGGGCGAACTCGCTGCGGGGCCGTAGGATGCCGGTCGACGCGAACCCCGAGGGCCTGCAGACGAGCGGCGAGGGTGAGACCGGCGATGAGGGCGAGACTGGCGACGAGCGGCCGGCCGACGCGCTGCCGATCAACGAGCTGTTCCACTCGCTGCAGGGCGAGGGGATACTCGCGGGCGTCCCGTCGGTGTTCGTCCGGACGAGCGGCTGTAACCTCCGCTGTTGGTTCTGTGACTCCTACCACACCTCGTGGGAGCCCAGCCACGCCTGGCTGGGGATCGACGAGATCGTCACCGAGATCGAAGCGTTCGACGCCGATCACGTCGTCCTCACGGGCGGCGAACCGCTGATGCACGAGGAGAGCGTGGCCCTGCTGGAACGGCTCGACGATCTCGGCTACCACACGACCGTCGAGACCAACGGCACGATCGCCGTCGACGCGCCGATCGATCTGGCGAGCGTCAGCCCGAAACTGGCGTCGAGTACGCCCACCGCAGAGCGAGATCCCAAGGGCGACGGCGAGTGGGCCCAGCGCCACGAGGAGCGCCGGCTCGACCTGGACGCCCTGTCGACGCTCGCCGACCGGTACCAGACGCAACTGAAGTTCGTCGTGACCGGACCCGAGGACGTGACCGAGATCGCGGACCTCGTCGAACGCCTGCGCGAGCGCACCGAGGCGACGATCGACGATTCGGACGTGCTGTTGATGCCGGAGGGACAGACTCGTGACCAACTGGACGAGACCCGCGAGGTCGTCGCAGACCTCGCGCTCGAACACGGCTATCGCTACACCCCGCGCCTGCACGTCGATCTGTGGAACGACGCGCCGGGGACCTGACTCATCATGACTGACGAGACTACCATCGAAGACACGGCGGAGACGACGAGTACGCCGTCGGCTGTCACCGACGACGAGACGAGCGGTATCGACTGGGACAAAGCACAGCAAGGCACGCGCCTCCTGCTCGAAGCGATGGGCGAAGCGCCCGATCGCGAGGGCCTCGAAGCCACCTGGCAACGGCGCGTTCCCGCGCTGTTCGAGACGTTCAGCGAGGGGTCACGCGAGGCCGACAAGCCGACGATGCGGACCTTCCCGGCCGACCAGGACGGCCTGGTGATCAAGACAGGGATTCCCGTCTACAGCCTCTGTGAGCACCACCTCCTGCCCTACCACGGCACCGCGCACGTCGCCTACCGGCCCGACGACCGCGTGGTCGGGCTCTCGAAACTCGTGCGGTACGTCCGCTGGCAGGCCCGCCAGCCATCGATGCAGGAGGGACTGACCCACGACATCGCCGACGGCCTCGCGTCGGAACTTGACGCGGCGGCCGTGCTGGTCGAGATCGAGGCGACCCACATGTGCGAGGCGATGCGTGGTGTCGAGACCGCGACGACGACCACGACGCGCTCGACGGTCGGGACGCCGACGGCGACCGAGCGCGAACGATTCGCAGCAGCCATCAGCAATCATGAGTGACGAACAGCCACAGTCCGGCGATGCACCGAGCGGCGACGATCAGGCGAGCGACGGCGACACGTCGACGGACGGCCCCCAGACCACGGACGATCCGCAGATGACCGACACGCCCACCTCGAACGACGATGCCGCCGGCACGGCGACCGATCGCGCCGTCGTCCTCGTCTCGGGCGGCATGGACAGCGCGACGGCGACCTACGAGGCCATGGAGCGGGGATACGAGGAGCTGTACCTCCTGCACACGAGCTACGGGCAGGCGACCGAGGAGACGGAGTTCGACTGCGCGCGCACGCTGGCCGACCACGTCGACGCCGCGGACTTCCTCCACGTCGAGACCGAGCACCTCGCCCGCATCGGGGCCTCGTCGCTGACCGACGACGAGATCGACGTGGCCGAGGCCGACCTGGATAGCGACGAGATCCCGACCTCCTACGTCCCCTTCCGGAACGCGAACCTCCTGTCGATGGCCGTCTCCTACGCCGAGGCCAACGACTGCTCGGCGATCTTCATCGGCGCCCACTCCGAGGACTTCTCGGGCTATCCCGACTGCCGACCGCAGTTCTTCGAGGCGTTCCAGCAGGTGATCGACGTGGGGACCAGACCCGAGACCGACATCGAACTGGTCGCACCCTTCGTCGAGTGGTCCAAGACCGACATCGCCGAGCGCGGGTTGGCCTTGGGTGTGCCTTACGAGGACACGTGGAGTTGCTACCGCGAGTCACCGCCCGCCTGTGGGACCTGTGACGCCTGTGCCTTCCGCCTGCAAGCGTTCCAGAACCTCGGCGAGCGTGATCCCGTGGAGTACGCAGAACGGCCCGACTACACGGAGTAGCGACCTGTCGAATACTCACCTGATCGTGGCGTCGGAAACTGCACCGTCTGTTCGTTGCCTGTGCTCGTTGCTCGGCTGATCTGTGTTGTTTTGGTTCGGAATGATGTCGCTCGCAGTACTACCAGTGTGGCCGAGAACTGAACACCCTCGGCCCGCTGAGTGGATCTGTGCGGGATATCTTCGCGTCGCTCGGATAGTGCCCACGCAGATCCACTCAGACGAGCCTCGCCCGTTCGTCCGCCAGGACCGCACCACAACACAGCACCGCGCCACATACCTCCCCAACCGATTCGCTCACTCGCTGCTGCTCGTTCACTCATCCCTCGCACAATGATGTCGCTCGACAGAGCGAGCGACAGTGCGCGCCACGGCAGAATGTTCAGCAATTCACCGATATCGATCGCAGGTTTGCCGTTGCATCCGGGCGACCGAGCGGTCCGAAGGACCCGGAAGATCGCCCGGTTCACTCGACCGAGCGTAGCGAGGTCGAGCCTTTTTCGCCCACGTTTTTGCGCGAGTAGTGCGGGACCGGAGGTCCCGCATACCATGCGAACGGGCCTCTGGCCCGTGAGCAGATGGTGCGCGAAGCGCACCCGAAGCGGAAAAAGGTGGTGGCGTCAGAGGTTGAACTCGATGTCCTGGGCGAGCCCGTTCAGCAAGTAGACTGCCCCGCTGATCGTCGTCGCCAGCGGCACGTCGTGGACGTCACAGATCCGCAGCAGCGCCGAGATGTCCGGTTCGTGGGGCTGGGCGGTTAGCGGGTCGCGGAGGAAGACGATGCCGTCCATCTCGTCTTCGGCGACCTCGGCACCGATCTGGGTGTCTCCGCCCAGCGGGCCGGACTGCTTGCGCTCGACCGTGAGGTCGGTCTCCTCCATAATTCGCTTGCCGGTCGTGCCGGTCCCGACGATCTCGAACTCGGCGAGCAGGGACTCGTACTCCTGTGCGAGGTCGATGATGTCTGACTTCTTCTCGTCGTGAGCGATGAGTGCGACGCGCGTCATGACCGGGAGTGCGTGCCGCTGCTGCAAAGATGGTGTGGTCCGCGCTACTCGTCGACGGTGACGACTGATGGCGGACGCTCCCGCTACTCGTCGACGGTGACGTTACCGTCGCTGGTGACGGTGATCTCGTGCCCCTCGACGGTGAACGTGAGCGCGTCGCCGTCGCCGTTCACGACCGTCGCGAGCTCGTCGATGTCCACGTAGGTCGATAGGTCGTCAATGTCCTCCGCGGCGACGTCGCTGCTGGTCACCAGCGTCTCGACGATCACTTCTCCGGCCGGTGCCGGACTGACCCACTCGCTGTCGCTCTCCCCACGAATCATGTACACTGTGCCCTCGTCCGAACCCATGGGCCAACAATACAGACGGACCCATATAACCGGTTACGAGCTATTTCAGATCGTGAAACAACCAGTGGGTATTTGTGATTGAACGTCCGGTCCGCTGGACCAGCCCTCACACTGCTCGGTAGTCTCTCGAGAGAATGGGTCGGACGCGAGCAGCGCGTCGCGACCCGTGACCAGACTGACGAATCCGGGCAGCAGTCCGCGCTCGTCTGTACAGTGAACGGGTACTGCCCTGACATCACCTCCGAAGTGATGCAAATCTATGGTACGACACACCACATCATAGTTCTTTCGCACCGCATTTAGATCCAGATGATCAGTGGGTAAAAGAACACGGTTCGGCGCGCACAGACCGGGGGCGTCGTGCGGTCGAGCCGACACGGAGCGACACCGTTCCGTCTCATACGGACAGTTGTAATTCTTTACCAGATAGACCGCACGACTGCGTACGGTCGACTGGGGAAACGGCGACAACTGTCCGTATCATAGGGGTTATGGTAGCCGGTCGGAGAGAGCAAGCCTCTCGACCGGCTCTGGTGTTCGATTCTTACGGGAGAGAATCTATCGACTACTACGATAACCCCTATCAGTCGATGTTCTCGTACTGGTAGTCGCCCTCGTACGTCTCCTCGTGGGCTGCCTCTGCGAGGACGAACTGGGCGATCCGGGCGTCCGGTTCCAGCTCGATCTCGTGGTGGACCTCGAGCAGTCCCTCGCCACGCCCCTCGTAGCCGGCGTCCCAGACTGCCGTATCGAGCATACAGGAGTTGCGCAGCAGGGACGACCGGGGGAGGACGAAGCCCACGTGGCCTTCGGGCACGGCGACGCGTTCGCCGTATTCGACGACGTACGCGCCGGGTTCGAGACGGTAGTAGCCGTCGTCGAATCCCAGTTCTTCGCGGTCACCGACGGTCTTGTCACCGCGCTCGATCCGCCCCGGTTTGGCCTGTTCGAAGACCGCTTCGAGGGTGAGGTCGACGCCGTTGGGCTGGACCTGCGACCCGCGCAGGTCGCCGAGTGCCTCGGCGACGAATCGCCCGCTCTTGAACATACGACACCGATACGCGGGGACGGGCAAGAGCTTTGCCAGTTACACACGGCTGCAACCGGGGTTTCAGCCACGACCTCTCTGACAGAAAGGAATAAACCACAGAGTAGCATGGTGACAAGAGATGGGGCAACACGGGCCGTTGATCGTCGGGCTCATCGGGTTCGCTGGCGTCTGTACCGTCGTGTTGACCGGGGTCGGGGTCAGATATCAGCGCGAACAGGGGTCGCGGTGGTTCGCCGCGACGATGGGGTGGGTGTCGCTGTGGCTGTGTAGTATCCTCGCGTTACTGCTGACCGATCGCCTGGCCACGGAGGTCGTGCTGTACACGGTCGGCCTCTCCTTTACCCAGACGGCACCGGTGTTCTGGTTCTGTTTCGTGCTCGCGTACACCGGCCACGAGCAGTGGCTCCGTCCGCGGCGGCTCGGAGCACTGTTCCTCGTGCCGCTGGTGATGGTCGTGATCATCTGGACGGACCCGCTTCACGGGCTCTACATGGGACCGATCACCGACGCTTCACTCGGCGGGTCCGTCACCTGGATCAGTATCGAGAACGGCCCGGCGGGTTTCGTCGGGTTCGTGTACGCCGCGGGACTGTTCGTGGTCGGGCTCTCGCTCGTCCTTCGAATGCTGTGGATCCACGACCGACTGTTCTCGGGGCAGGCAGTCTGGCTGTTGTGTGGTTCGCTCGCACCGATCGCCGCGGCCCTCGCCGCGGTCCTCGGCCTGCTTCCGCAGGGGGTGCCCCTGCTATCGGCGAGTTTCGCGGTGACGGGAATCTCGTACGGGTACGGACTGTTCCGACATCGGCTGCTTGATCTGACGCCGGCTGCACGCCGGATCGGCGTCGAGGGAGCCTTCGAGGACATCGCCGACGGGGTCGTGATTCTCGATCGGGATCGGGACGTCGTCGCGATCAACGAGAGTGCACGACAGCAGTTCGACTGCCGGGGCGACGCCGTTCTCGGGGAGTCGGTCGAGACGATCGACCAGGCCCTCGGGACAGCCGCCGAGACGGACGAGATAGTTGACGTAGACCGTGAGGGTCGTATTCTGGAGGTGTCGAGCTCCGTCGTCGAAGACAGCCGTGGCCGCCTGACCGGCTACACGCTGAGCATCAGAGACGTCACCCAGCAGCGCCACCGCAAACAACGGCTCGAAGTGCTCAACCGTGTCCTTCGCCACAACCTCCGAAACGATATGACCATCGTCAAGGGGTTCGCCGAAGCGCTGGCCGAAGAAGAGGACAGCGACAGGGCCCAGGCCATCGTCGAACGAAGCGACGAACTCCTGGGTCGGGCCGACAAGGCCCGAGAGATCGAGCGGGCGGTCTCGGGCCGGCCACAGTTCGCACCGGTCGAGATCAGACCGATCGTCGACAACGTCGTCGACAGCCTCCAACAGGAGCACCCCGACGCGTCGGTCGCCGTTTCCGTACCCGGGGGACTACAGGTCGTGACCGAAGGCTCGACGCTCGAACTCGTCTTGCGGAACCTCGTCGAGAACGCGATCGAGCACGGGGCCTCGAAGGCGGACGACAACACGGTACGAGTCCGGGCCACGCGGTCGAAGGCGGGAATCGAGTTCACGGTCTCGGACGACGGCCCCGGGATCCCCCAGAACGAGATCGACGTGCTGGAGACGACGGAGTCGGCGCTCGACCACGGCAGCGGACTCGGGCTCTGGCTGGTGTACTGGGGGAGCGCACGGCTCGGCGGCGACCTCGCGTTCGACGTCGACGACGGGACGACGGTCAGACTCTCGATCCCTGACGACGAACGCCCCTCGGGACGGGCACCGTCGTCGGTCGAGCAGTGATACGGATTCGGCCCCGCTCGACGATCGTCTTTCCGACGGGGATGGCCTGCCGTTCACGGTAGGCCCACTCATGACAAATATCTATGGGGACACCCAAATCTATTGTTGCCGCGTCCGCATCACTATGCGTATCGTATGGTGAACACGTCGGCGATCGCCGGGCTACTGTTCTTTACAGCCGCGCTGACGGCGGGGCTCGCACTGCTGGCGTTCAGGTATCGCTCCGAGCCCGGTGCCGAGTGGTTCACCGGCGTGGCCGCGATCAGCGCCCTGCTCATCGTCATGGACACGCTCCAGCTGGTCGGTAGTACGTGGCTCGTGCTGTTCGTCGTCGAGTGGGCCGGGACGGTGTTGTACATCACCGTCCCTGTCGTCTGGTTCTGCTTCATCCTCTCCTACGTCGGGTACGGCGAACTACTGACGTGGAAGCGAAGGCTGCTGTTGTTCTCGGTGCCCGCCGTGTCGACCGTGTCGCTGGCGACGATGCAGTACAACGACCTGTACTGGGCGTTCGAGATCAGCAGACAGGCGGGCCGTGTGACGTTCGTCACCGAACCGGGTCCACTCGCCTTCCTCGCCCTGCTGTACAGTTACACGCTGTTCATGGCCGGTCTCGTCCTCGTCGTCGGGATGCTCCGCCGGGGCGGGTCGCTGTTCTCGGGGCAGGCCGTCTGGATACTCGTCGGGACGGTCGCACCGATGATCGGGGGGCTACTGACCGCGTTCGGCCCGGACCTCGAACAGGTGCTTCCACCGTTCCCGATCGGACTGTCGGTGTTCACGCTGGCCTTCGGCTACGGACTGTTCCGTCACCGCATCTTCGACCTCACGCCGGCGACACGCAACCTCGGGACGACGACGGCAGTCCAGAGCCTCAACGAGGGCATCGTCGTCCTGAACACGGACGGAACGGTCGTCTCGATCAACGACGGGGCCTGTCAGCTGTTCGGCTGTGACCGTGGGTCGGCTCTCGGAGCGTCGATCGAGGAGGTACACCCGGAACTCCAGGGGATCGAGGACCGGCCCCAGCCCGTGGACGTCACCGACGACGGGTCCAGCTTCGAGGTGACGACATCGACGGTCGAAGAGGTGCGAGGCCGTGAGATCGGGCAGGCGGTCGTCGTTCGTGACGTGACCGCCCAGCGGGATCGCAAGCAGCGACTCTCGGTGCTCAACAGGGTGTTACGGCACAATCTCCGCAACGACATGATGGTCGTGCAGGCGTTCGCGAGGGCGATCGCTGATGACGGGACGCCGGAGATGGCGGACCACGCGGAGAAGATCCTGCACAAGACCGACAAACTCGTCGATCAGGCCGAGAAAGCCCGGAAGATCGAGGACCACTTCGACGAGAGCGATCCCCCGATGGAGACGATCCCCATCGACGTGTTCGTCGAGGGCGTCGTCGAGAGTGTCCAGTCCGAGACCGAGTCGGTCCCGATCGAGGTGGACGTTCCGACCGGCACCGTCGTCACGGTCGATACGACGACGCTCGAGCTCGTCACGTCCACGCTGCTGGAGAACGCGATCAAGCACGGCATACCCGACGCGGACGATCCGGACGGCGGAGCGCCACCGGTGCGTTTCTCGGCCTCGGTGGTCGACGACACGCTCTCGGTCACGATCGCCGACGACGGCCCCGGGATCCCCTCGGAAGAGTACGCGGTGCTCGATCAGAGAGAGGAGACGAAACTCGATCACGGCAGCGGCGTCGGGCTCTGGCTCGCGAAGTGGGGAACCGATCGCCTGAACGGGTCTCTCTCGTTCGACGTCGAGGACGGGACCGTCGTCTCACTGGAGGTCCCGCTGGCCGAGAGCGACAGCAGCCATGTGGCGGAACTGCCCGAGTCGGACTGACTCGCCCGCCAAGCCAGCCGCCGGCCCCACAACTCGACGGTCTCTGGGCCGTTGTTGCGAGAGTCAATTCCAAGAATAGTTCATAATTCTAACCTGAACAACTTCTATATGGTGTCGGCGCAATCTACTCTCCGTAGCATGTCTGAGACTCTCAAACACGAATCGACCGAACCGGCATTCATCACCGACATCGCGCAGCGCAAGGACGACGAGGACGACTTCGTCGCGTCCCTCGGCATGTGGGGCTAGGCGGAGACAGCGTCCCTCGCCGATTCGGGAGCAGGCCACAGTTCCAGCAAGCGCGTCTTTTTCGGCACCCATCAACCGACGGCCGTCCTCTCCGTGTCGACGGGCCGCTCCGGACGCGACGTGGGGCTGTCTCCGACGGCAGGCAGGTGACGACGACGGTCGAGCGGGCGGACACGACCGACCAGCGGGACCAGCACACTCATCACCGTTGGTTCGGTAGGTCGACGCGATGGAAGGGTGGCCGTCCGATCTGAGCCCCGACGCAGAGCAGGCGCTGGAAGCAGCCGGCCAGCGCGTCCGGGATCGAGCTCTCGACCGGTGTGAAGCGATACTGACAGCGTACGAGGAGACGGAGACCGCGCAGTTCGTCTACGATCGAGCGTTCAGCCCGAACGACCTCTTTCCGAAGCGCCAGCGCAGGCCCAAGACCGACAGCGCACTCCTGACCGAGCAGGTGTACCGGGAGTTCGGAAGCGACGAGTCGACACTGGACGCGCTGCTGGATCTCTCGATCCTGTCCCAGGAGTACTACGACGTCCTCGACGACACCGTCGACGGCGACGTGGCCCCCGACCGGGACGAGGAAGCGATCCTGACGAGTCAGTTGCTCTTGCCCAGGATCCACGAACGACTCGCGGCGATCCACCCGGACGCGTCGACCTTCTGGGCCGGCCGGATCGAGCGACTCGTGACGGCCCCACAGCTCGAACGGACCACCGAGCCGTCGGGCGAGAGCTACCTCGCGCTGCTCGACCGGCAATCGAACCTCTACGGTGCCCTGACCGGGCTGGCGGCGCTGGCAGCAGACACAGACGACGCGACGGTCGACGATGCGGAACGGCTCGGGCGGACGATCTACAGGCACGACCACTTCGTCCACGATCGACTGCAGTTCGAGGACGGCCAGCGCGAGACGTGGAACGCCGCAGCACTGCTGTCCGAGGAGGAAATGGTCGACCGGCTGCGGACGTGGCGCGAGACCGTCGCGGAGATCACGGCCTCGTTCGACGACGAACGGGCGACGGTCCTCCGTGGCCTGGTCGCGCTGGATATCGACGCCTGGCGGCGTCAGTGAGACGGAACGTTGTCGAGCCTCACCAGACGGCCGCCTGCATCGCGCGGTCGACTGAGTAACCGTCGACAACCGTCCGTATGAGACGGATGCTCCCAGCGGGTCGACGGACGGGAGCGCGGTACAGCTCCGATACACTGGATTTATAGGCGCGCGCCGTCGACTCACAGACGTTATGGGACAGACGCTCACGGAGAAAATCCTCGACGATCACCTCGTCGAAGGCGAGCTGACGCCTGGCGAGGAGATCGGTATCGAGATCGATCAGGTCCTGACACAGGACACGACTGGGACACTGGTGTGGCTCCAGTTCGAAGCGCTGGACCTCGACGAGGTCCAGACGGAGCTTGCGGCCCAGTACTGCGACCACCAGACCTACCAGTTCGACTTCAAGAACACGGACGACCACCGCTTCCTGCGCTCTGCGGCCGGGACCTTCGGTGCGCACTTCTCGCGCCCGGGTAACGGGATTTGCCACAACGTCCACAAGGAGAACTTCGCTGCACCGGGCAAGACGATGCTCGGTTCCGACTCCCACACCCCGACGCCGGGTGGCCTGGGCGAACTCGCGATCGGTGCCGGTGGCCTCGACGTGGCCGTCGCCATGGGTGGCGGCGCGTACTACGTCGACATGCCGGAAGTCGTCAACGTCCGCCTCGAGGGTGAACTGCCCGAGTGGGCGACCGCCAAGGACGTCATCCTCGAACTGCTCCGTCGCCTCTCGGTCAAGGGCGGCGTCGGCAAGGTGCTCGAATACACCGGCCCGGGTGTCGAGACCCTCACCGTCCCCGAGCGGACGACCATCACCAACATGGGGACCGAGCTGGGCGCGACCACCTCGATCTTCCCGACCGACGAGAACACGAAGGACTACCTCTCCCGGGTCGGCCGCGAAGAGGAGTACGTCGAGCTCTCGCCCGACGAGGACGCCGAGTACGCCGACGAGATCGTCGTCGACCTCTCGGACCTCGAACCGCTCATCGCACAGCCGTCCATGCCCGACGACGTCGTCCCCGTCGAGGACGTCGAGGGCGTCGACGTCGAGCAGGTCATGATCGGCTCCTGTACGAACGGTGCGTACGCGGACATCCTCCCGTCGGCCAAGATGCTCGAAGGCCGCAGCGTGGACAAGAAGACCGAGATGATCGTCGCACCCGGTTCGAAGGTCGCCTCGGAGATGCTGGCCCGCCAGGGCTGGACCGCCGAAATGATGGCTGCCGGGGTCAACTTCTCCGAAGCGACGTGTGGTGCCTGTATCGGCATCGGTCACGTCCCGGCCTCCGACTCGGTCTCGCTGCGGACCTTCAACCGCAACTTCGAGGGTCGCTCCGGCATCGAGGACGACTCGGTGTATCTGTGCTCGCCCGAGGTCGCCACCGCGTCGGCCATCGCCGGCGAGATCGTCGACCCGCGCAACCTCGCGGATGAACTCGGCGACCTGGAAGCGCCGGGCGTCGAACTCCCCGAGGAGTACATCGAGAACTCCGAGTCAGACCTCATCGCGCCCGACGAGGCCGTCGACGACGAGCTCATCAAGGGCCCCAACATCGGCGACGTGCCGCTGAAGGACCCGCTCGCCGCCGACATCGAGGGTGAGGCCCTCCTCAAGATGGAGGACAACATCACCACCGACCACATCATCCCGGCGACGGCGGACATCCTCAAGTTCCGCTCGAACATCGACAAGCTGAGCGACTTCACGCTCTCGCGTGTCGACGACACCTTCGCCCAGCGCGCCAAGGACAACGACGGCGGCGTCCTCGTCGCCGGCGAGAACTACGGCCAGGGCTCCTCGCGTGAACACGCGGCTCTCTGTCCGATGTACCTCGGCATCGACGCCGTCCTCGCCCAGAGCTTCGCCCGCATCCACAAGGCGAACCTCTTCAACTTCGGGATCGTCCCCCTGGAGATCGACGAGGACACCTACGAGCAGATCGAGCAGGGTGACAACGTCGAGATCGTCACCGACGTGGCCGAGGCGATCGACTCCGGGCAGGAGGAGTTCACCATCCGCGTCAACGACGACTGGGAAGCGACCGCGACGCTGGACGCCTCCGAGCGCGAACGCCGGTTCCTCGCCTCCGGTGGGAAGCTCTCACACACGAAGCAGCAGTACGAGGACGACGGCGGCGCCGCGCCCGCAGACGACTAATCGTCGACAGCACTCGTTTCTTTTTTGCCAGTCCGGTAGCTGTGGCGCTGGGTAGTGTTCGGAGGAGAGATCTAGCACAATCGTTCCCTGGGACACTGCTAGTCTCAAGGCCACATGGCGTTGTACCCACAGACTTGAGACGTGGGCGCCCATCCAGTTCTCGTATGGGCACTTTCCGACCGATCACCGACGAGGAGCGGGGTCACCACCAGCGGATCAAAGACCACGTCTGGGGGGAGGGGGGCGTCCCCGACTACGAGAGCGACGACGTGCCCGAGGCGCTGGGCGAGCGGTGGGCCTACGTCGAGGACGGCGAGTTCCGGTCGATCTGCTCTTTGATGGAGCCGACCGTCCGACTCGCCGGCGAGTGGCGGTCGGTCGGCGGGATCCGGGGGTTCGTCACGCCGCCGCCCCACCGCGGGCAGGGCTACGGCCGCCGACTCCTCCGGGCGGCCCTGTCGGCGTTCGCCGACCGCGGACGCCCCTACGCCGTGCTGTGGCCCGAGTCGGTCGCGTACTACCGCGAGCACGGCTGGGGGCTCGTCCACACCGAGACCGCGTACGAGTTCCCGCCCGAAGCGATGGTCGACCCCGGCGTCAGCGGGACGTTCGAGCGCGTCGGTCCCGAGGAGTCCGAGCGACTGGACGCCGTCTGGCGCGAGTACGCGAGCGAGTACGAACTCGCGTTCCGGCGCAGCGAGGACTGGTGGCACGGGCGTGTCCTCGACGACGCGTGGGCGTACGGCTGGACGCCGCCGGAGGGGGAGGCGTTCGGGGGCTACGTCGTCTACACGCTGGACCGGGACGCCGAGGTGCTCTCCGTCGCGGATCTCGCCTACCGCACCGAGCGGGTGCGCCGACAGCTCCTGGCCTTCCTCGATCGGCACGGCCCGCAGGCCGACCGCGTCGAGTGGACCTGTCCCGACGAGCGACGCCTCTGCTCCGAAGCGGCCGACCCGGACGCAGTGTCGGCGTCGATCGAACCCGGTGCTAGCGGGCGGATCGTGGACGTTCCGGCGGCGATCGAGGCGCTGCCGGCCCCTCGAAGCCCGACCGCGACGGTCACGATGTCTGTCGACGATCCCTTGGTCGACGCCAACGACGCCGTGTTTCGGGTCGAGACGGACCTGTCCTGCGCCCGACTCGACCACGATGCGGCCGCGGATGCGGACGTGACCGTCGACGTGGCGACGCTGTCACAGCTCTACGCCGGGACGTTCTCGATCGAGACCGCCGTCGAGCGCGAGCGACTCACCGCGAGCGCCGACGCCGTCGCTGCACTGGCACCGACTTTCGGGGCGCGAGACGTGTACGTGAGCGACTTCTTCTAGTCCTGTCGGCCGTCGTTCTGCGACGAAATCCGACACCCGAAGGTGGCGACTCTCTCGTGACAGTGATGGCCAGCGATGTAACCGCGAAAACGAAAGTGGGGTGGGATGGTTGGGGGGATGTGGGGGTAGCACCCAGTTGGGTGCGACTAGTCTTGCGAGCCTGATAGTTAAGTGCTTTTTGGCACGACGGTGGTGGTGTTATCCGTCCACAGGAGTGAACATATCGTGTGATGAGTTCTCGTGCGTACCAGTCAGTACGAAAATACTGTGAACATCGGTGCCGGGTGCCCCAGAAGTCGTCTCTGCCGTCATCCATTAGTGCTCGCCCGTCGTAGTCAGGGTAGTGACGACCGTCCCAGCCAGCGACACGGAACCGCCGACGGTCCGGCCCGCGACCCGCTCGGACCTGCTGGCGGTCCACCGGATCGAGAAGGCCTCGTTCCCACAGCCCTGGCCCTTCTCGGCCTTCGAGAGCTACGTCGGCGAGCCTGGCTTTCTGGTAGCCGTCGCGGACGACGACAGCGACGTGTCGGTGTTGTTCGGCTACGTCGTCGCCGACACCGTGCCGAACCACGGGACGCCGCTCGGCCACATCAAGGATCTGGCCGTCGCGCCGGACTACCGCGGTGACGGCGTCGGCCGGACGCTCCTGGGGCGAGCCATCGGCGTCCTCGAAGACACCGGGGCCGGATCGGTCAAACTGGAGGTGCGGATCACCAACGCGGTCGCCATCTCGCTGTACCGGGATTTCGGCTTCGAACACCGCCGGACGATCCCCAACTACTACGGCAACGGCGAGGACGCGCTGGTGATGATCCGGGCGCTCGGCGACGAGTGAAACCTCTATGCGTCTTCGGCCGCTGGGCTCTCGCATGGGCTATGCCTGTCCCGTCTGCGAGGAGCCACAGGCCGATCTGGGCCACCTCGCCAACCACCTCGCGTTCACGGCGATGACCGGCGGCGACGATCACGAGCAGTGGCTCGACGAGCACGTCCCCGGGTGGGGCCAGCTCGGCGAGTCCGAACTGGCCGAGGAACTCGTCGAACTGGCCGAGGAAACTGACTTTCCGTTCGACGATGTCGACGAGCACAGTCACGATCACACCGGCCACGAGCACGCCGGCGGTCAGCACCAGATCGACACCGAGCAGGCCCGAGCGCGCGCGAGCGGTGACCTCGACGACGAGGCCGAGGCGATTCTCAGCGAGGCCCGGGAGATGACCGAGCGGATGCGCGAAGACGGTGCGGGTTCGGCCGACGAGCAGACCGACGGGGACGCCACCGAGGACGAGTGACGGGGGACACCGACGAATCGGTGAGCGCAGACGAAACCCAGTAGTTCCCGACGGACCAAGTGCGGGTATGCACACCGAGGGGACGTTGTCGCCGGAGACGGTCGCGGAAGCCAGTGACCGCTACGAGCAACTGGGCTCGACCGCGCAGGTCGTCGTGAAAGCCGTCGCCAAGTCGATGGAGTTCGACCGCGAGGAGTACGGCGAGCGGGTGACCGGGGACGTCGTCGAGACGGCCCGCGAGGCCATGTTCGGCGAGCAGTTGCGGGTCCGAGTGGGGACCCGCGAGGAGTTCGACGAGTGGCGCGAGACGGCCGACCACGAGGTCGAAGTGCTGGGGGCCGACAACGTCGAGCACGTCGCCTGGCACGCCCCGCCCTTCGCCGACGAGGCCATCGCGGCGACCTTCCAGAACGAGGCAGACGCGGCCGTCGCCACGCTACGCCGGCAGGCCGTCGCGCGCATCTACGGGGACGTGGTGTGATGCGGCGGGTCACTCGCAACCTCCTGCTGGGGATCGCTCTCGTGCTCGTCCTCCTGCTCGCGCTGGGGGCGGTGCCGTCGCTGCTCAGGAGCGGCGACCCCTACTACGTGAGCGCGACGCCTGCTGGCGACGCAAACGGCACTGTCACGACCGACGTGAGTCGAGGGGACGAGACCACCGACCCGGCGAACGTGACTACCCGAGCCAACGCCTCGGCGATCAACGCCAGCGGGCTCTCGGATCGCTCGTTCCCCTTCACGACTGGCGCGCTGGCCGACGCGGGGTCGAACCGCACCGGCTACTCCGACCCCTACTGGCGCGGCCCGGCCGGCTTCAAGGAGTCTTTCACACACTCGCCGTTCGACGAACTGGCGTCGCTGCGCCAGCGCGCGCCCAACGCGACCGACGGTGACGCGGTGCGATTCGTGGCCAACGGCACGCTTTATCGCGCCGGCGTGACACAGGATCGATCATGACCCGCGAGCCGACCCACGAGTGGCCCGTCGTCGAATCGACCGCCGAGTACGAGACCGGGTGGTACACCGGCGGCTACGACCGCGTCGAGCAACCGGACGGGAGTCAGAAAGAGTACTACTGGGCCGAGTTGCCCGACGCCGTCGTCGTCGTCGCGAGCACCGGCGACAAACTCCTGCTGGTCGACCAGTACCGCCCGACCATCCGCGAGCAGTGTCTGGAACTGCCCGCCGGCATCGTCGAGGACGGCGAGTCCTACACGACGGCCGGCCGGCGCGAACTCCGGGAGGAGACCGGCTTCGAGGCTGCGGGTGTCTCGCTGCTGGAGGAGTTCTGGTGCTCGACCGGCGTCCTCAAGCACCGCCGCGGGATCGTCTTCGCCGAGGGACTGGAACCGGTCGAACAAGAACTCGACGACAACGAGTTCCTCACCGTGGAGACGGTGCCGATCGAGGACGCGCTCGACGTGGCCCGGCGCGAACCCGCCAACGACGCCACCATCGAGGGCATCCTGCTGGCGCAGGCCGAGGGGCTGCTGTGACCGGTAATGACGACGACGAGCGTCCGGACGCGACTGGCGAGGCTGGCGACTGGCCAGTCCACGACCGCGTCGTCGTCTGGGAGAACCCCTTTTTCGACGCCGGCTACGACGTGGTCGAACGACCGGACGGACAGCGGGCCAACTACTACTGGATCGACCCCGCCGACGTGACCGTCGTCGTCCCGGTGATCGACGACGAGGTCGTCCTCGTCGAGACCTACTCTCCGCAGCTACAGGGCACCTCGCTGGCCTGTCCGGCCGGGCGGATCGAACCGGACGAACAGCCACACGAAGCCGCGGCCCGCGAACTGCGCGAGGAGACGGGCTACGTGGCCGGCGACCTGACCGAGATCGAGCGGTTCCGGGCCGAGGCGTGGGTGCGAGCGGACTGTACGGCCTACCTCGCGACCGATCTGGAACCGGGCGATCCGGATCTCGACGAAGGGGAATTCCTGGCCGTCGAGCGCGTCCCGATCGACGACGCCGTCACGGCGGTCCGCGACTCCGAGGTCGTCCACGGCGTCCAGTTCCTCCCGCTCCTGCTCGCCCGCGAGGACGGCCTCGTCTGATCTCAGACGGACCGTGAGGCGTTTAGGCGTCGCGCCCCCACCTGCTCGTGATGGACGGCGAAATCGGTCACGAGGAACTGGTGTCGATCCTGGAGAACGGCGACGACGCGCGCGTCGTCGACATCCGCTCCCCGCGGGCGTACGAACGGGGCCACATCCCCGGCAGTGAGAACGTCCCGCTCCAGCAACTGGTCGACGATATCGAACAGTTCGAGGGGACAGATCGGGTTGTGACGGTCTGCCCGCACGGTAAATCCAGCGTGCAGGCCGCGCGACTGGTTGCTTCCTACGAAGGCTTTTCGGGGCAGGCAGAGAGCTTCGCACCGGGACTGGCCGAGTGGGACGGCCCGATCGAGACTGGCCGTGGCGAGGACGACGCCACAGCGGCGACCGACGAGGGACCCGACGCCCCGTTCTGATCGCCCCGGGCGGTCCGTGCGGCGTCATACGGCACGCTGTCGGTCTGTTCCAGAGCAATCGCACGCAGTCGTGCGGTCGACCGGGGAAACGTCTACAACGTTCCGTAGCAGAACGCGACGGCGAGACAGCCGACTTATGTGGCTGGGTCGCCCTGGTACTGGCAATGACCGTCCGACACGAGGGGCTCACCGTCGAGTGGCTCGGCTACGCCACGATCCGGCTGGCGGGCGAGGACACCGTCGTCTACTTCGACCCGGGTCGCTACGGCGTCCTCACGGGCGAGTGGGAACCCGACGACGAGGACCTGCGCCATCCCCCGGGCCAGGACTACCGCGCCGAGGACGGCGACGTGATCTGTCTCAGCCACGTCCACCACTACGACCCCGATGGGATCGAACGGGTCGCCGGCGAGGACGCGACCGTCGTCGCTTTCGAGCACATCGACGACCAGGCGCGCGAGCGCGGACTCCTCCCCCTCTCGGAGTTACCGTACGAGGTCCGAACCGTCGACGACAGAGCAGCGATCGCCGTCGACGACGTGCAGCTCTGGTCGACGCCGGCCCACAACGAACCCGACGGCCCCCACACTCGCCCCGACGGGACACCCTACCACCCGGAGGGCTTCGGCTGTGGTTTCATCGTCGACCTGGAGGGGACTCGCGCGTTCTGGCCGGGCGACACGGACGTGCTCCCCGGCCACCGCTCGATCGACGTGTCGCTGTTCTGCCCGCCGATCGGCCAGCGGTTCACGATGGATCGCCACGAAGCGGCGCGGCTGGCGGCGACGATCGAACCGAATCTCGTCATGCCGGTCCACTACAACACCTTCTCGACGCTGTCGACCGACTCACGGGCGTTCGCGGCCGACGTGGCCGCCGCTGGCGTGCCGGTCGTCCTCGATGAGGAGTAGAGGTGGCTCGGTCGAAGTCCCTCGTCACACGGGGCTCGGTGGGGGTAACTGCTCGTCACTGCCACCAGCGAACCGTAACCCCGCACCCGTGAAAAACTCGTTTATCGGCGGCGAAGCGTGCGAACGACGAGCGCACGCACCGGAACGATCACCAGAGAGCCGGTTGTACCATCAGTATGGACCGTACTCCGGAGCAGTTCGCCGAGATGCTCGCATCCGGCGACAGTGACCGCGTGAACGAAGCGATCGACGAGATCGAAGCCGCCGGTTCGGCCGTGCGCGTCGAACAGTACGCCGCGCTGTTCGACGCGTGCTCGCCGGTCTACGAGAGCGACGACGGCTACGTCCGCCAGTCGGTCGTTCGGTTCCTGCGTGACGCCTATCCGATGCTCGAACTCACGATCGCCGCCAGCGAGGCCGAACGCGTCGACGGCTACACGATCGACGACCTGCGCGAGAGCAGGACCCGACTCGTCGAGTTCCTGCTCGAAGCGCTCGAAGACGACGACGGACGGGTCCGGAGCGCCGCCGTCGACGGCTTCGACACGCTCGGCGTCGCGATCGATCTGGCGGAGATCGGCGCCGAACGACGGGCGCTGATCGACGTACTTGACGACCTCGCCGACAGCCTCCCCGGAGAGAAAGCAACACACGCCGAGGAAGCGAGACGCTCGGTAGAACGAATGGGGCTGGTCGGCGGTCTCGTCTCCGATCTCGACCTAGACGTGCCGTGACCGTGGCGGCTCGCTACGCGATGGCGACCTCCCGGTCCTCGGCGGACTGTGGGTTTTCGACCGTGGTAGAGTCGTCGGCCGCTTCGAGGTAATCGAATGGGGCTCGGACACGTACCGCTACAGTTTGCTATATAGCACTACAACCCACTTTCGAGCCGACTGTATCACAATTGACCGGACATACCACCCAGTACCCCTATTATAAACGAGTTTAGTAATACACCGGCCCATTTCAGGTGATGACACGCGAGTCAGCGCGACTGTCCGATCTTGTATCGCGGCGGAAATTCATCGGTGCGACGAGCGGGGCGGCCGTCGCCGCACTGGCTGGCTGTACGAGCCAGTCCGACGGCGACTCCGGCAGTTCCGATGGCTCCAGTGACGGCAGTTCCGACGGCGACTCCGGCAGTTCCGACGGTAGTTCCGGTGGCAGTTCCGACGGTAGTTCGAGTGGCGGCATGGACACCAGCGTCCTGACGGGCGACGGTTCCTCGACGGTGTTCCCGATCACGAACACGGCGTCCAGTTACTGGAACTCCAACCCGGAGACCGGTGACGAGGACTACTGGCCCAGTGAGTGGGCCGAGGAGTACGGCACGGACAAGCGCCTCGCCGACTACTTCGCCGGTCTGTACGGCTACGAAGCGACGGGCGAGCGCTCCAACCCGGCCTTCCGCGTCTCGATCGCCCTCAGTCACTCCGGAACTGGTGTCGAGGGCGTCATGGAGGAGCGCGTCGACATCGGCGACTCCTCCGCGTCGGCCGAGGCCGAACTCGCCGGCAGTGACGTCAGCGACGAGGAGATGGACAACTTCGTCGACCACGTCGTCGGCGTCGACGGCCAGCCGATCGTCGTCTCCCGCGAGATCGCCGACGCCGGCGTCGAGCAGATCACGCTCGACGAACTGAAGAAGATCTACCGCCAGGAGATCACCAACTGGAGCGAGGTCGGCGGCCCGGACCGCGAGATCCTCGCGCTCGGCCGTGCCGAAGGGTCCGGGACGGACACCTCCTTCCGTGCCAACGTGTACGGCGACCCCGAAGCCTCGATCAGCCCCGACCAGCGCTACGGCCAGAACCAGCAGCTCGCGCAGGCGATCGGCCAGGCAGACAACGCCATCGCGTACATCGCGCTGGCCTTCGTCGACCCCGAGGGCGACACGCCGCCGCTCGGACTCGAAATCGACGGGACCCTCTACGAGTACGGCAAGAACCTCGGCTCCAAGGAGTATCCCCTCTCCCGTGACCTCCACGCCTACACGTGGGAGGACTCCTCCCGGAAGGAGGCCGCCTTCATCAACTTCTGTCTGAGCGACTTCGGTCAGGAGATCTTCGTCCAGGGGAACAACTACTTCAAGCTCCCGCAGGACCGCCTCGAGACCCAGCGCGAGATGGTTGCGCCCTCGAACTACGAGTAAGCCCTCGACAAACGGCTTTTTCGATACGAGAGACACCCAATGCTCCAGATATTACAGGACGGCCCTCGACGGATCACCCGGCGTGCGCGGGACTATCGATCGCGGACCGAAGACGGCGCGATCGCCATGCACGGTCTGGTCGGGGTGTGGCTCCTGCTGGCGTTCCTGCTGTTTTTCCTCGGCTCACAGTGGACGATCGTGCCGGTACTGGGGTTCCTCGCGACAGTCGGCTACGGCTGGGTCCGCTACCAGGCCGAGGCCGCCAAGGGGATGACGTTCCTGACGACGATCGTCACGGTCGCGATTCTGGCGCTGATCATCTCGTTCCTCCTGCTTCGGTCGCTCCCGGTCTTCGGCCAGATGGGGCTAGATCTCCTGACCAAGACCCAGCCAGCCGGTGACCTCTGGGGCGGGAACGGCGGCCAGATCTGGTCGCTGACACCGATGATGGTCGGTACCGCGATCACGACGATCATCGCCACGATCGTCGCCGCCCCACTGGGCGTCGCCGGCGCCGTGTTCATCTCCGAGATGGCGCCGACACGCGTCCGCGAGATCGTCAAGCCCGGTATCGAGCTGATGGCCGGCATCCCCTCGATCACGTACGGGTTCATCGGGCTGACGATCGTCAACCAGTATCTCTACACCGAGTTTCGCACGCCGACGATTGGGAACTACTTCGCGGCGGGCATCATGATCGGCATCATGGCGTTGCCGACGATCGTCACCGTCGCCGAGGACGCCCTCTCGACCGTTCCCGAGTCGATGAAGAGTGGCTCGCTTGCGATGGGCTCGACCGAGTGGCAGACCACCAAGTCAGTCACTCTCCCGGCGGCGCTCTCCGGGGTGTCGTCGGGCATCCTGCTTGGGATCGGGCGCGCGATGGGTGAGACCATGGCCGCGACGGTGATGCTCTCTCATACGAAGGGGTTCCCGACGCCCTTCATCGACGTGTTCGGTGGCTACGGCGAGACGCTTACGACAGTGATTGCCTTCGAAGGTGGGAACGCCAGCGGCCTCCAGATGAGCGCGCTGTTCGCGGGTGGGGTCGTTCTCTTCTTCATGGTGATGGTGCTGTCGACGACCTCCCTGTTCGTCGAGTGGCGCATGGAGAAGAAGTTGCGAGGTGAACAATGAGCAACGTCCGCAAAACTGCGTTACACAGCGGGGAATCGACCACGAGCGAACTGGCCGCCTACGGCGTGCTGGGCGTGAGCTTCGCCGCCTTCGTCGCGTCCTGGGCGCTCATCTTCCAGTGGATCGACGAGACCGCCACGTTCGGTGGGCTCTCCGTGCTGCAACTGCTCGGACTCTGTCTGCTCGTCGCCGCGGGCGGCCTCGTCGCTATCGGTGTCGTCTCCCGACTGGGGGCCCTCGACACCACCCCCTCGAACACGGCGGGCGTCACCGTCGGGGTCGTCTTCGGTCTCCTGTGGTCCGTGCTTGGGGCGCTCCTCGCGACGACGTTCCTGGGCGGCGGGACAGTGCTGTGGATCCCCGCCGCGCTGGTGTTCGGCGCAGCCGGGACAGTCGCGAGCGTCCTCCCGCGTGAGGACATCGGCTCGACGGTTCCCGTCGCGGTGATCCTCGCCCTGCTCGGCGGGGCGATCGCGCTGGGCCGGATCAACGCCGGCTGGACGTGGGAACCGGCGTGGTCCTCGGCGGTCTTCCCCGGGAGCGAACTCGTCCCCGTCGTGGTGATCTTCGGCTCGCTGCTCGGAGCCTGGAGCGGGGCGAAAGCCAGAGAGGGATTCGGTGCACAGGGTCGTGAAGCGGGCGCGTTCGCGCTGATTGGTACCGTCGTGTTCGGAATGCTGGCGGTCCTCCTGTTGCTGATCGGCTTCATCGTGGTCAACGGACTGGAGACGGTGCTCACTGGCGCGGCCCTCTTCGACGGCACGCTCTCCCTGTTCGGCGTCTCGCTCCCGTGGGTGAGCTTCCCGTTCCTGACGAACGTCACGGGCGGGCTGTTCGTCGAGATTCCCGGCGTGCTTCCGGCGACGATCGGGACGCTGTGGCTCGTGTTCGGCGCGGTCCTCTTTGCGGTCCCGCTCGGTGTCGGCGCCGCAGTGTTCCTCACGGAATACGCCGAGCGGGGCCGCTTCACGCAGGTCGTCGAGGTGGCGACCAACGGGCTGTGGTCGACGCCGAGCATCGTGTTCGGCCTGTTCGGGCTGGCCTTTCTCGTGCCCCGCATCAGCGGCGGGAACTCGGTACTCGTCGGGCAACTGGTGCTGGGGTTCATGCTCCTGCCGCTGGTGTTGATCACCAGTCGGGAGGCGATCCTCGCCGTGCCCGACGAGTACCGCGACGCCAGCGCGGCGCTGGGTGTCACGAAGTGGCAGACGATCCGCTCGGTCGTGGTTCCAGCGGCGATGCCCGGCACCATCACGGGCGTGATCCTGGGGGTGGGCCGGATCGCCGGCGAGACAGCACCGCTCTTGCTCGTGTTCGGTGGCGCGCCCTACCCGAGTAACACGCCCAACATCCTGACATCGTTCCAGCTGACGCCCAACCCTCCCTTCGTCACCAACGAGGCGCTGCTGTCGCCGGCCAGCGCACTGCCCTATCAACTGTACTCGACGATCACCGCCGGCGTCTTCCCGAAGGATATTTTCACTAACCAGCAGTTCGGCTGGGGAACTGCCCTCGTGCTCCTGCTGGTGGTGATCGGCCTCTACGCCATCGGCGTCGGTTCGCGACTCTACTTCCGGAGGAAACTACACCATGAGTAACGCAGAACTCGACCAATCCGAGACGACCGAATCGACCAGCCAACTCACGACCAGTGGCGAGTCCGAGGAAGCGATCGACGACGAGTGGCTCGACTACGACTTCCAGGGCCGATCGAAGCTGGCCGTCGACGACCTCGACGTGTACTACGGCGACGATCACGCGCTCAAGAGCGTCTCGATGGACATCCCCAGCGAGAGCGTCACGGCGCTGATCGGGCCGTCGGGCTGTGGGAAGTCGACGTTCCTGCGGTGTCTCAACCGGATGAACGACCGGGTCAAGACCGCCCGTATCGACGGTTCCGTGGCACTCGACGGCGCGGAGATCTACCAGGACGGCACGAATCTGGTGGAACTGCGCAAACGCGTCGGCATGGTGTTCCAGGCGCCCAACCCCTTCCCCAAGTCGATCCGGGATAACATCTCTTACGGGCCCAGAAAACACGGCGACATCAACAAGGGCCTGCTGGCGCGCCTGCTGGGCCGGGACGACACCGACCAGGAGGACGAACTCGTCGAACGGACGCTCAAGCAGGCGGCACTCTGGGACGAAGTCAGGGACCGACTCGACGACAACGCGCTCGGCCTGTCGGGCGGGCAACAACAACGCCTCTGTATCGCACGTGCGCTGGCGACCGACCCCGAAGTCCTGCTGATGGACGAGCCAGCGAGTGCGCTGGATCCCATCGCGACCTCGAAAATCGAAGACCTCATCGAGGAACTCGCGAAGGACTACACCGTCGTCGTCGTCACCCACAACATGCAGCAAGCGGCTCGCATCTCCGACCAGACGGCCGTCTTCCTCACCGGCGGGGAACTCGTCGAGTACGACGACACCGACAAGATCTTCGAGAACCCCGAGAGCCAGCGCGTCGAGGACTACATCACCGGCAAGTTCGGGTGACGTATGGACTCGCGCAAGATCCAGACCGTCGGCGGCGGTACCTACACCGTCTCGCTGCCGAAAGCGTGGGCCGAAGATCACGGTCTCGAAGCGGGATCGACGGTCGATCTCCACACCCACCGTGACGGCGTGCTGGTCGTCGAGGCGCGCGACCCCGACGACGCGATCGAACGGGTCCGAATCTCGGTCGACGACGTCGAGCCCGAGCCGCTGGAACAGCGCTTTCGCGCCGCGTACGCGGCTGGCGCGTCGGCGGTGCGCTTCGAAACCGACACGGGATTTACCGACCCACAGCGCCGGCGGATCGAGACGGTCGCCCGCGCGATGACCGGGGTCACGGTCGCCGAGGAGACGGCCGAGGCGATCACCGTCCGGACGCTGCTTGACCCCGCGGAGGTGTCGATCGGGCAGTCCGTGCGACAGCTCTCCTTCGTCGCGCTGTCGATACACCGCGACGCGGTCGCGGGGCTGTCGACCGACCGAGGAACCGATCTGGGCGATCGCGACGAGCAGGCCGATCGACTCGCCGCGATGGTCGATCGCCACGTCGGGCGGGCGGTCGCCCGTCTCGACGAGGTCGACGCGCTGGGGCACTCTCGCCCCGAACTGCTCGACCTGTCACGGACGGCCCGCGAACTCGAGCGGGTCGCCGACCACGCAGAGCGTATCGCCGATGCCGCCACTGCAGTCGAGGCCCCCGTGCCCGAGACCGTGGACGCGCTCGAAGCGATCGCACAGACGGCCCAGGGTGTCGTCGAGGACGCCGTTCGCGTCGTCGTCGACGGCGCCGAGGTCGAGACGGCCAACGCGGCGTTGCGGGCCCGTGACCGCGTTCGCGAGCGTGCCGAGGCGGTCGAGTCTCACCACTTCGCCGCGGGAGACACCGAGTACCACCTCGTGCGCGTCCTCGACAGCCTCCGGCGGACGGCCGAACACGGCGGCAACGTCGCCGAGATCGGCTTGCGCACCGCGGTTCGGAACGGCACACTGGCCCAACCGCTCGTGGGCCAGGTCGCCGACGACGGACACGTCGACACGGCCGCGGATACGAGCGGCTGACGCCGACTCCGGTTTCGAATGGGCGAGAATTACTGCCGAATGTGGCCGGATGGTCCGGGATCGCCTCGAAATCTCCTCACCCGTGTTTCTATGGAAACGCTTTTGGCCGATCTATCCCTCGGTGTCGAGTATGGCAGAAGACGATCAGGAAGACGTGGATTCGGTCTCGGTATCGATGGAGATCACGGGTCAGTACGAGGACGTGGTCTCGAAGCTGAAATCCGAGGAGAGCCGGCCGGACGCGCTCGCCCCGCTGGCGGCTGATCTGGAGACGCTGCTGGAGACGGTCCAGCGGATGGGTGGCGGGACCCGGAGCGCGATCGCCGACGAACTCCCCGGCGAGATGGCCGCCGACTACGACGCCGCCGCGGTCGTCGAGACGATGCAGGTCCTGGAGCGCTACGATCTGGTGGTGCTCGAAGGCAACACGTGGAAGCCCGGCCCCCGACTGGCCGAGTGATACGGACGGTTGTCGACCTGGGGAACCGTCTCCAATCGTCCGTATGAGGCGCATCGCGGGTGCGTGACCCGCCGAGCTCGAACCGAGGATACAGGTGTGTCCGCGACGAAATACGGGTATGAGCGACACGCCGGCGGAGTCCGACGGCCTGCCGTGGTACCTGAAAGTTATCATCTTGATCGCCGCACTCGTCGTGGCCTTCATCCTGGTCGTCGACCTCGTTACGTTCGCCGGCCAGCTGTAGGTCGGGCCCGACCGTGGCGTGGCACGGTTCGCGACGATTTTCGACCCCCGTACCAGACTGACTTTCGCCCGGGGCACCGAACGTGGACGTATGGACCACACGATCGACCGCCGACGGGTACTCGCAGTGCTGGGATCGGGAGCGATGACCGCACTCGCCGGCTGTGGCGGCGACGGCGGCGCAACCGAGACGGCGACCGACACCCCCGCCGGAACCGCGACCGAGACGGTCGCGTCGCCCTACCGGACGGCGACGGCGATCGGTGGCACCCAGCGCTCGCCGGACGCGCTCTCCGCGAAGGACGCGGTGCAGTACCAGTCCGAGCCAAACGAGGGCCAGCAGTGCTCGGGATGTCAGTTCTACGTCGAGGACAAGAACGGCGACGGGCAGGGTGCCTGTGCCATCGTCGCGGGCTCGATCGATCCGGACGGCTGGTGCGCGAGCTACGCCCCATACGAAACCGTGACGGCGACGACGGCAGCCGCTGCACTCGACGAACCGGTCGCGGTCCCGAGCGACGCTACGTGCCCGGTCTGTGAGATGACGCCCGCGGAGTTCCCGGCCTGGAACGCACAGGTCGTCCACGAGGACGGCCAGCGGGCCCACTTCGACACGAGCGGGTGTATGGCGGCGTACGTCGCGTTCCCCGACCAGTTCGCCGTGACCGATAGCACCGTTGGGAGCGTCTGGGTGACCGACTTCGAGACCGACGACCTGATCGACGGACAGACCGCCCACTACGCGCTGGAGACCGATCCCGAGCGCGTCGGCGACCCGATGGGAACGAACCCGGCGCCGTTCGCCGATCGTGCGGACGCCGAAGCCTACGTCGATGCCGTCGACTACTTGACGACCGACGACATCGTCGGCTTCGACGCGCTCGACGCCGACGTCGCCCGACAGTACCGCGGACGACTGATCGAGTCCTGACGTTTCGACGGGCGAACCACACGACGTTTGGGCGAGTGTGGAGTAGCGGACCGTAGATGGGCCGACTGGACCTGACGGGCTGGCAGTGGATCACCGTCGCGTGCGTCGCGCTCGCGGCCCTCGTCGTGGTCGGGGCGTTCGCGGCCGACGCGGGGAGCGCACGCCCCGACCCGGTGGCGTTCGACGAGACCGTCGGGGTCGGGCTCACGATGGAGGCCGAGCAGATCGCCCGCGCGGCAGACGCGAGCGTCCCGCGAGCGCAGGTGTTCTACTCCCAGTTCCGATACGTCGTCGGTTACGCCGGCGTCGACCGACTCGCGGCGGCGATCGACGCCCCGGATCGAGCCCGGCAGTTCGGCTACCCGCTGGCGGTGTACGTCTCCGACTACAGCCCCGTGTCGGTGCAGTGTGACGAGAACGGGCTGCTCCACACGTCCGCGTCGCCGGGGTGGACGCCTGCCGGCGAGGCCCACTACGTCGTCGACAGCGACGCGCGTGATCCCGCTGGCCCGGTGATCGTCCCCTTCAGCGACCGTGCCGACGCGGTCGCGTTCACCGAGCGCTGTGGCGGCCGGGTCACCGACTGGATGACGGTGCGTGACCGGCCCGCGCCCGCCGATGCCGCCAGCGCCGTCCGCGGGGCGGTCGACGCCAGACACGACCGCGCCGATCGACAGGTCGCGGCCGCCCGGGAACGACGTGATCGCCCGGTCTCGGTCGTCGTCGGCCGGGACGCCCCCACCCTGCAGGCGGCGATCGATCGCGCCCCGCCGAACACGACGGTTCGCGTCCCGGCGGGGACCTACGCCGGGAACGTGACCGTCGACAAACCACTCACGCTCCGGGGCGCTGGCACCCGTGCGGCGGGTGGGAACGCCACCGTCCTCGACGGCAACGGCAACGGTACCGTGATCACGGTGGCCGCCGACGGCGTCGCTATCGTCGGCTTCGAGGTCGTCGGCGTCGGCAACACGACCGTCGGATCGCCGGCGAACGCCTCGCAGTCGTGGGACGCCCACGTCCGCCAGAGCTACGGCCGGAGCGACGCCGCGCTGACGGCGACGAACGTTTCTGGACTGTGCGTCGCGAACGTCAGCGTCGACACGCCGGCCAGCGGCTTCGTCCTCCTGCGAACTCCGGACGCCGTCGTCGAGCACGTCTCGGTGAACGGGACCGACTACTGGCGCGACGGCTTCATGGGCGTCATCGCGATGTACGAGGCCGTCGTCGTGCAGGACTCGACGTTCGACGGCGGCCGGGACGGCGTCTACCTCCACCGGGCCGACGGCACCGTCGTCAGGAACAACACGTTCCGCGACGATCGCTTCGGTACGCACCTGATGTACACCTCGAACGCGCTGGTCGCCGACAACGACGCACGCGACCAGCTCTACGCCGGCGTCGTCGTCATGACCGATCCGACGGGCAACGCGATCGTCGGCAACGACGTGCGCCACTCGAACAGCGGCATCCTCACCGCCGGGTCGGGGAGCTACGTCGCACGCAACGTCGTCGTCGACACCGCGCGGGGCATCACGACGAACGCCGGGCAGTCGCTGTACGAGCACAACGTGCTCTACCACAACGAGGTGGGGATGACGGCCTCGACGATCGTCCCCTCGAACCGCGTCGTCGACAACGACTTCGTGGCCAACGACCGCCACGCCACCGCCGGGCCGGGGCCGCTGCGCATCTACACCCACGAGGGGCGGGGCAACTACTGGAGCGGCGCGTACGACCTCGGCGTCGCCGGCGGCCCGACGCTCGCCCGACCCTACTCGCCGACCGACCAGGTCGACCGGCGACTCGACCGGACCGAGGCGGCGGTCGTGTTGCGCGAGGCCCCGGGCGTCCGGGGACTGCGCGCCTTCCGCGGGACGACGCCGGGCTTTCGCTCGGCCAGTATCGTCGACACGGCCCCGCTGTCTGAGCCGGCCAATCCGGAACTCCTCGCTATGGCACGGAACGACACGACCGACGGAGGTGCATCGACGTGAGCGACGCTGCGCTCAGCGCGACCGACGTGAGCCGGACCTACGGCGACGTGACCGCACTCGATTCGGTCTCGTTGACCGTTCCGGCCGACAGCGTGACGGCGCTGATCGGCCCGAACGGCTCCGGGAAGACGACGCTGCTGGAGGTCCTGCTCGGGATCGAACCGGCCGAAGGAGGGACCGTCGACTACGCCGACTCCGACGCGCTCCGGCAGGTGGGGTATCTCCCGCAACGACCGACGTTCCGGCCGGGCGACACGGTCCGTGAGACGGCGGCGTTCTACGCCGACCTCGTGGGCGACGACCCGAACCGACTGCTGGCACGGGTCGGGCTGGACGAGGTCCCCGACCGGTCCGTCGAGGGGCTCTCCGGTGGGATGACGCGCCTGCTCGGGATCGCACAGGCGCTGGCGGGCGACCCGCCGGTGCTGGCGCTGGACGAACCCGCCAGCGGCCTCGATCCCGCGATGAGCGAACGGATCTTCGACGTGATCGACTCGCTGGCGGCCGAGGGGCGAGCGGTCCTGCTCTCGTCCCACGCGCTCGCGCTCGTCGAGCGGACCGCCGATCAGGTGGTCGTTATCGAGGGCGGCAGCGTCGCGGCGACGGGGTCGCCGGCCGAGTTGCGCGAGCGGACGGGCGGGCCGCTCCACGAGACGTTCACCGACCTGCTGGCGGATCCGGCCGCCGTGGTCGCCGGCGGAGGTGACGGGTCGTGACGAGCACGTTCGATCGCTTCTGGACCGTGTTCGCACGCGAGGTCCGCGGGATGGTCCGGACGCGGGTCGTGTTCGTCCTGCTCGCGGCCGTCGCCGTCATCACCTTTGGCGTCGCCCGCGCTGGCGGCGGCCCAGTCGGCGGGTACGTGCCGACGGTCGTCGACTTGCTCCTGGTCGTCGGCCTGCTGGTGCCCGCCGCGGCGTTCGCTGTCGGCTACCGGGCCATCGCCGACGCGACCGCGCGTGGCGAGCCGGCGGTGCTGGAGACCTATCCGCTCTCGCCGTCGACCTACGTCGCCGGCGTCTACGCCGGCCGCGCGGTCGCGTTGCTCGCCGTGCTCGTCGTCCCGCTGGCGGCGCTCGGTGTTCACGTCGCGACGACGGCCGGCCCCGAGACGACGGTGCTGGCCAGCCACAGCGGCGTCGACTCACCATTGCTCTACGTGCGCTTCGTCGCGCTGACGGCACTGCTGGGACTGGTCACGCTCGCGGTGGCGCTGGCCCTCTCTGCGGCCGCGAACTCGCGCCGGCGGGCGATCCTCCTGGGGCTGGTCGGCCTCCTGTTCGTCGTCGGTGGCACGGACGTGTCCGTGCTGGCCGCGCTCGACGGCGGCCTCGTCGGCGAGTCTGGGCTGGGGACCGTGCTCGCGCTGTTCCCCTCCGGCGCGTATCGGGGGCTGGTGTTCGAGCACGTGCTGTACGTCGCCTTCGAGGGTCGGTCCGGGTTCGTACCGACGAGCGTGGCGCTGGTGAGTCTCCTGTTCTGGTGGGCCGGTAGTCTCAGCGTCGCGACGCTGTGGGTCGGCTTCCGATAAAGTAGCCATCGAAAGTCAACACACACCCGATCGCACGTCTGTCGTGCGATCGGTGTGTAAATCGTTTCACACGGACAGTTGTAGACGTTTACCCAGTCGACCGCACGCTGTCGTGCGGTCGATCTGGTACAGACCGACAACTGTCCGTATCAATTGTTCCTCTAGTCCTCTGCGGGCATCGCGTCGTCGACCAGCCGCGTGAAGCGGTCGACCAGCCTGTCGGCCAGCGACGGTTCGATCGCTTCCAGCAGCCGCCGGGTCTCGTCTGGCCGGGACAGCGTGACGACGGCGCGGCCGCGCTCGCCGTAGGACTTCTCGACGACGCCGGCATCGACCAGCGAGGAGACGTGCCAGGCGACGGTACTGCGCGCGACGCCGAGGCGGTCGGTGAGGTCGGTCGCCGCCAGCGGGCCGTCATCGAGCAGGTGGGCCACGATCGCGCGCGTCGTCTCCCGTCGGGCCAGCGCGAGCACGCGCTGCTCCCAGGGGTCGTATTCCCGATCGAAGTAGTGGGTCCGGCCGCGGATCTCCGTCGACTCGACCTCCCCCGCGCGGACGAGGCGGTGGAGATGGTACTGGGCCTGCCCCGTCGCGATGTCGAGGCGGCGGGTGAGTTCGCTGAAGTGGATACCCGGGTTCGCGGAGACGTGTTCACGCACTCGCTGTCTGGTCGACATTCGGAGCTACCCGGAACTACGGCCTCGACGATAAACTGCCTGTCGTTGTCCCGGTGTTCGAGACGCGTCGTTGCCACCCCCTCTCACGCTCGAAACCCGACGCCGTGGCTCCGCTCCGGTGTTCACCCGCGCGCGACGACCTCGCGAGAGATATCGGTCGCAGGGACCGTCTGGCCGCCGTACTCGTCGGCGAAGTCGGTCGCGTCCCCCTCGCCGCCGAAGGGGACCAGCGCCGGCCCCATCGCGCCCTGCACGTCCGTCCCGACGACGACGGTCAGCCCGCTCGTCTCTGCGAAGGCCGACGCGTCGAGGTGCCGGGAGATGACGGTCGTCCCGTCGTCCTCGGTCACGTCGTAGTCGACGCTGCTGTAGTCGGTCAGGTAGGTCACGTCGGGCGTCCAGCCCTGCGGTTCGTTCTCGAAGCGATGGCGGTACGTGCACGTCGCGCTGCAGAACGTCGCCGGTGGCTCGTGGCCCGGCGGGCTCTCGTCCTCGTAGTACGTCTCGCCGGCCGGTCCGGGGTGCTGGCCGATCACCATCCCGCACTGGTCGCAGTTCTCCTCGCCCGTCAGCGTCACCGGGTCCGGGCCGCTGTCGTCGCCCTGACAGCCGGCGGTGAACGCCAGCGCCGTGGCCGCGAGCAGTGTCCGCCGCGAGAGGCTGGGGCTGTTCATGTGCGGATCTACGCCGCCCCGCACCAAGTCACTCGTGGTGCGCCCGTCGAAACACTCCTACTCCAGATCGCTGCCGACGGCGTAGACGGCCCCGAGCACCAGCAGCGCGACGAGGAAGTCGAAGGTGTGTTCGGTGAGGTGGTGCATCGACATCGGTACCGCCCCGAGCACGGTCCCGAACCCCACGATCGACCGGACGACGAGTAGGCCGATCGCAGCCGTCAGCAGGAGGTACGTGTTCGTGCGCCGCCGCCACGTCGCCGTGGCTGCGACGAGAAAGAGCGCGAGCGTCCCCAGCGTCGCGAGCGCGAGGACGGCGAGCAACAGCACCGCCTCCCCGGACCCCAGCCAGCCAACGGCGGCGTCGAACATCTGTCTGTCCGACGCTTCGTCCCTGATCGAGGTAGCCGTTTCGCTCCCGGGATCGTTCACTCGTCCGTTCGCCACGCCGCCAGCCGCCGGTGTTCGTCGACCACCGACTCGATGCCCTCGCCACGCAGGACGCCACGTTCGGTACACACCGCCGTGACAGCGTTCGCAGGCGTCACGTCGAACGTCGGGTTGGCCACCGAGACGTGGGCGTCGCCGTCGTACACCGCTGCGGGATCGCGCTCCTCCCGGTCGACGGCGTCGTCGGTCGCGACCTTGTCGGTGGCCGCGACGACGAGCACGGGTACGTCGGCCGCCACTGCAGCGACGGCCGCCCCGTGGGTTCCGACCTTGTTGACGACCCGGCCGTCCGGCAGGATCCTGTCCGCGCCGACGACGAGTGCGTCGACTTCGCCGGCAGCGACCTCGGCCGGGAACGCAGCGTCGGTCGTCACCGTCACGGCCGTCTCGGACAGCGATTCGGAGAGCATCTCCGCGACGCCGACACCCTCGCGGCCGGGACGAGACTCGGCGACCAGTATCGTCTCTGGCCCGCGCGCTTCGAGCGCGTCACGGACGGTCCCCGACCGCGACAGGGTCGCGACTCGTTCCGGAAGCGCTTCGGCGGCCGTCGCGGCGGCGTCCGCGTCCGCGGTGCCGGCCCGCTCGATGCCCTCGACTGCGGCCCTCTCGATCGCCGCCGGAGTCGCTTCTTCGCTCGCTGCGCTCATCGCGCGGTTGACGCGGTTGGCGACGACTGCCATCGACGGCCGGGCCGCCAGGAGTCGTTCGGCGAGGGCGGTCAGCGCCGGCCAGTCGTCGCCGTCGGCCTCTCGCGATTCGTCGGTCTCTTGACGCCCGGCGACCGCCAGCGCCGCCTCGTCGCGCAGGACTTCGAGTGCGCGCACGGAGAGCCACGCCGAGCCGTGCTCGCGGTCGTCTCGCACCGTCGTGACGCGGGGACGCACCCGGTCGTAACTGGTCCACAGCGCCGGGACGGTCTCCCGGCGGAGGATCTCGGTCGGGGCGACCCACGCCCACTCGTCGGTCTCCCAGTCGGTTTCGACTGTCCGCGTCACACAGTCGAAGCAGAACGGGTGGATCTGCCAGCGGATACCCAGTTCGTCGTCGGCCAGCGTGAACGGTTCCCCGTCCTCGGCGAGTGTGACCGCCGCGTCGTCGATCCCGGTCTCCTCGCGGATCTCCGCGCGTGCGGCGGCCTCGGGCGTGCGTTCCTCCCCGGCGTCGGTGGCGACGTGGCCGGCGACCCCGCCCCACAGCCCCGCGTACGAGCCGACGGCGTCGCTCCGCCGGAGCAGGAGCACGTCGCCGCGATTGCGCAGGAAGCAGGTGACGACGGCGCGTTCGTCCATACCGGCGTCACGGCCGGTACGGGGATCAATCTGGGGGACGGAGCGTCACGGAACGGGCCTCGATATCTTCGAGGTAGGCCTCCATGCCGCCGACGGTCAGGCGCTCGCCCGGTGCTGCAGCGTCGTCTCCGTCGCTCGGCGAGTCCGCGCCCATGCCCGACTCGTGGCGCACCACGAGTTGCGTGACCCCGTAGGTGGGGCTGGTCCGGGGGTAGACGAACTGCTGGCGGGTCGCGACGACGCGGGTCTCGATGTCCCGGAACGGTTCGTCGGTTCGGGTGTGCCGTCCCTCGATGACGGCGTCGACGGGCCGATCCTGCTGGAGGTGCAGTGTCGCCGTGATGACGGCGTTGCGGAGGCCGCTGTAGGTCAGCGGGAGGGCTGGCGGGTCGGCGACGTGGCGCTCCTCGCCGTTGTCCCAGATGTGGGCCAGGAACGCCGAGTAGACCATGTAATCGAGACAGGGGTGTTCCTCGTAACCGACGAGATTCACGCCCTCGGTGCGCTCCCAGACGGCGTTGGGCGCAGCGAACCCGTCCCGGCGGTCGGTCGGTCGTCACCGTTCCGATCACCTACGCCGAGGCCGACTACGGCTCCCTCGTCGTGCTCTCGGACCGATCCATCATCGACGAGACCCAGCTATCAGTGCTGGCACAGCTGGCCGAGACGGCGGGCTACGCCGTCGACGCGGTCGAGACGCGGGCCGATCTGGAACGCCAGAACGAACGGCTCGACGAGTTCGCAAGCCTTGTGAGCCACGACCTCCGGAACCCCCTGAACGTCGTCCGCGGCCGGGTCGACCTGCTGGCCGCCGAGACCGACACCGATCACGTCGACCCGATCCGGCGCTCGGTCGACCGGATGGAGCAGATCATCGAGGATATGCTGGCCCTGGCCCGCGAGGGGCAGGTCGCGACCGACCTCGAACCGCTGTCGCTGTCGACGACTGCCGAGGACGTGTGGGCCGACTTCGACCCCGACGAGGCCACGCTCGTGATCACCGGCGACCGCGAACTACAGGCCGACCACGGGGCGCTGTGTGAGATCTTCGAGAACCTCTATCGCAACGCGCTGGAACACGCCGGCGACGACGTGACGGTGACGGTCGGCCTGCTCGACGACGGCTTCTTCGTCGCCGACGACGGCCCCGGCATCCCCGCCGACGAGCGCGACCAGGTCTTCGAGTACGGCTACACGACCGATCGCGACGGCACGGGCTACGGCCTGCCGATCGTCGAGCGCATCGCCGACGCCCACGGCTGGTCGGTCCGGGCCACCGAGAGCGACGGCGGCGGCGCACAGTTCGAGATCACCGGCGTCGAGTGACTAGACGGTAGTGTAGTGTTCAGATCAGCCGCTGGATCTCCCCTGTCGTAGACACCGAAAGCCCTCGCGTCGCTCGACCGCTCCGTGGCTCGCTGCGCGCCGTCGGTGCTTGCGTCGCCCGGGAGGGATCGACCGCCGCTCGCCCTTTCACCCACCAGGGTTCAGACGGTGGAACGGCCGAATCCTGGCGGATGGAAGGGCCGAGGGCTTTCGGTGCTTCAAGATTTGCCCGCTCAATCTCTCGTCTGAACACCGTCGACTTGGTGACCCGGACTTTTTCGAGCCACGCCTTCGAAGGTCACGTATGGAGATCGCCATCGTCAGCGACACGCACGTCCCGTCGCGTGCGACGCGCATTCCCGATTCCTTTCGCGAGCGTATCAGGACCGCCGATCACGTGATTCACGCCGGTGACTTCGACTCGGAGGGCGCGGTCGCCGACGTCCAGGATCTCGCCCAGTCACTGACGGCGGTTCGAGGCAACATGGACCCGAACGTCGGCCTACCGGAGGTCGCGTCGGTCGAACTGGGTGGCGTCGAGTTCGTCGTCACCCACGGCACCGGTTCGAAGCGGGGCTACGAGGACCGGGTCGCGACCATCGTCCGGGAACACGGCGGCGCGGCGATCGGCATTTCGGGCCACACACACGAGGTGCTCGACACCGACCACGGCGGCGTCAGGCTCCTCAACCCCGGTTCGGCCACGGGTGCGTCACCGGCCGCTCGGGCGACGATGATGACCGCGACCGTCGACGGCGGCGATGTCGATATCGCGGTCCACGAGCCCTGAGACGGATTTTCTCTGCCGGGGTCTGTCGTACAAACGGCCACCAGACGTATCTATGCGTAGGACAGACGTACCCGTCATGCAACCGAGTGAGAGCGATCGAACCGGCCCGCGATCCGCGCGACGGGGCGTGGTCGGCCGATGAGACGACGCACGTTCGTGGCCGGCAGCGTCGGCATCGGGACGGCGCTGCTGGCTGGCTGTACGGCTGACGGTGGCGGTGTCGGCAGCGGCGACGGCGCGAGTGGTGACGGCAGCGGCGACACTGGCGATAGCAGTGACGGTGACAGCACCGACGGTGACAGCGGCGGGAGTGGTGACACCGGCTCCTTCCGGCTCCTGATCAGTGACCGGCCGGCGGCGATCGGCGACTTCGACTCGCTGACCGTGTCCTTCTCGCACGCGAGAGTGTTCGGGGGTGGCAGCGACGAGACGGCGACTGCCACCGGCACTGACGACGAAACCGCGGCTGGAACGGACACGGCGTCTGGGGCCGACACCGAAGATGACCCAGCCACCGGGACCGACACCGAGGGCGGCGGGGCCGTCCAGCCCGACTCGGACGAGGAGGACGACGGAAACGGCAAGGGGAACGGCCGCGGTAACGGCAACGGGAACGGTGGCGACGACGAGGAGCAGCGAGAAGACGAGGAAGAACGCGAAGAGGAGGACGGAGCGGACGGCGAGGAACAGGGCAGTGGCGACGGCGGTTTCACGACCTTCGACCTCTCGGGCGCGTCGGTCGATCTCACGCGTGTCGTCGGCGACGCCGCCATGTCGATCCTTGACGAGCCGCTGGCGCCCGGCCGCTACACCAAGATCGAACTCCACGCGGCCGACGTGACCGGAGTCGTCGACGGGGAGGACGCGAACGTCAAGCTCCCCAGCGGGAAGCTGATGCTCACCAAGCCCTTCGAGGTCGTCGCAGGCGAGTCGGTGAGTTTCGTCTTCGACATCAACGTCGTCCAGCGCGGGCAGGGCAACGACTACAACCTCCTGCCCGTCATCGGCGAGAGCGGCGTCGCCGGCCGGGACGTCGAGGTCGAGGAGGTCGACGACGCCGGCACGGCCGCGAACGGCACCGAGGCGTCGACGGCGACCGCTCCCGGGGACGCTACCGACACCGGAACGGACACCTCGACTGCCTCGGACGACTGATACGGACAGTTGTCGGTCTGTCACAGATCGACCCCACGACGGCGTGCGGTCGACTGATACGGACAGTTGTAGATCTGTCCCAGATCGACCGCACGACTGCGTGCGGTCGACTGGGCAAACGTCTACAACTGTCCGTATGAGCAAACGTCTACAACTGTCCGTATGGGCAAACGTCGACACCGTCCCGTATGACCGTCTCAGGCTTCCAGCGTGGCCGCCAGTTCTTCGGGCGCGACGCTTCCGTAGCGAGCGAGCACGTCGAAGAACTCGTTGCCGGGGGCGGTGCCGGCGGTGACTCCGTAGGCTTCGTCGTCCTCGAAGCGGGTCGCGACGAAGCGCCGCGCCACGAGCGCCTTGCGGGCGTCGCCCGCCTCGATCTCTGACTGGCCCTCGACCAGCAGGAGCGTGGCGCTCACCACGTCGAAGAGCAGGTCTGCGAGCCGTTTGGCGTGGTACTGGGCGTAGTCGTCGTCCTCCATCGCCAGCGTCCCCAGTGCCGACTGGAGCTCCTCGAAGCGTCCCCTGACCGTTTCGGCGGCGTCGGACAGCAGGTCGTGCTCGACGCCGTCGAGCCGTCGGGTGACGTAGGGGAGCAGGGCCTCGTGGGCGTCTGCGCGGTCCAGCGCGCGCAACACGTCCAGCGAGAGGATGTTCGACGCGCCCTCCCAGATCGGCAGGACCTGGGCGTCTCGCAGGAGCCGTTCGGTGACGAACCCGTCGACGTAGCCGTTCCCGCCGAGCACCTCCATCGCCTCGCTGGCCATCTCGACGGCCAGCTCAGCGGTCCTGTACTTCGCGATGGGGACGAGCAGGCGCATCAGTTTGTAGGCCTGCCCGCCGTCGTCGGGCCAGGCCCGCTCGCGCCGATCGTACCACTTCGCGGCCTCGAAGGCGAACGCTGTGGCGGCCTCGTAGTCGACGGTGAGCCGCGAGAGGTCGCGCCGGAGCAGCGGGTACTCCTGGATCGTCCCGCCGAAGGCCTCCCGGTTGGCGGCGTGGACCTTCGCCTCCAGCAGCGCTCGCCCCATGACACCCACCGCGCCGGTCGCGTTCGTGACCCGCTCGTAGTTGAGCATCTCCGTCATGTACCGGAAGCCACGCTCTTCTTCGCCGACGAGGTAGCCCGTCGCGCCCTCGTACTCGATCTCGCCGGTCGGCACCGACAGCGTCCCGAGTTTGTCCTTCAGCCGCCGGAAGACGGCGTCGTTGAGTGAGCCGTCGGGGCGTTCCCGCGGGACCAGAAACAGCGACAGCCCCTCGGTGCCTTCGGGCGCGTCGGGTGTGCGAGCCAGCACGAGCGCGCCCTGCGCGTCGATGTTCGAACAGAACCACTTCTCGCCGTGGAGACGATAGGTGTCGTCTGACTGTGGTTCGGCCCGAACTTCGACAGCGCCCACGTCCGAACCCCCCTGGTGCTCGGTGAGGAACATCGCGCCCTCGAGGTGGTCCTCGTAATCGGCGCTCGTGAGTCCGTCGAGGGACGCCGAGAGCGACCCGTCGTCGAACTTGTCGAGCACGACGGCCGCGCCCGTGGTCATCGAGGCCGCGCAGGTCAGCCCCACGTCGGCGTAGCACAGCAGCGCCTGCATCGTCAGCGGGTGGAGCAGGCCGACCGGTTCCTCGCGACCGGGCGGCGCGTGGAAGGCGTCGTGGGTCAGGCGAGCGTCCTCGTAGGTCTGGCGCTCGCTGTCGAACTGCGCGAGGTGGTACTCCACCTTGTTTCGGCGCTCCCCGTCCCGGTCGTAGGTGTGCAGCTGGGGCGAGTGCCGGTCGACGGTGTCGGCGTTGTCGGCGATCTCGTGGCCAACGGTCGCACCGTACGACGAGAGCACGTCTTCGGCCCACGCGAACTCGTCGTCGGGATAGACGCGTTCGGCCTCGAAGCGGAGCGTCGGGTCCCAGTTCCAGTAGTTGCAGTCCCGACCCCGGTCGAGGTCGCCGTAGTCGATCGGTTCGCTGTCCATGCCGTCGAGTACCGTTCCCGGCGGCAAAAGCCCACCCCCGCCGCCGTCACGACTATCACGGTGCCTGTGCATCAACCGGCCATGAGCGACCCCGGCATCGTGGAGACGGCCGACCCAGAGACCGTGTTCAAGGCCCTCTCGGACGCGACGCGCGTCGACATCCTGCTGGCGCTGTGGAACACCGATGATCGAAGCTCATCGAGCTCCGACTCGCGGGCTCGTTGGAACGCCGACGACCGCACGGCGACGTTCTCGGCACTGCGCGAGGCCGTCGGCGTGGCCGATTCGGGACAGTTCAACTACCACCTCGACAAGCTCCGGGACCGGTTCGTCCGAAAGACCGACGACGGCTACGAACTGACGCTGGCGGGTAGCCAGATCGTCGGCGCGATCCACAACGGCGCGTACACCATGAACGGGTCGATCGAGCCGATCGACCTCGACGCGCCGTGCCCGACCTGCGGGGCGGACCGTCGATTCACCTACGAGGACGAGACCGTCCGCGTGGAGTGTACCGAGTGCCCGATCGTCGCGACGGCCGGAGTTCCGCCGGGCGTGTTCGCCGGCTACGACCGCGAGCAGTTCCCCGCGGTCGCCAACCGCTACTTCATGACGATCTTCCAGACGGTCGCCAGCGGCTTCTGCTGGTACTGCGACGGCCAGATCGAGACGGCGGTCAGGCCCATCGCCGAGACGCTGGACGCAGAGGAGCTCATCGAGGAGTTCGCCGACCGGCCGATCGCACAGTTCACCTGCCGGCGCTGCGGTGCCGAGACCAGTGGTGACCCCGGCGTGGCGATGCAGACCCACCCGCTGGTCGCGGGCTTCTTCTTCGAGCACGGGATCGACGTTCGAGAACGCCCGTTCTGGGAGGTCGGCGCGCTGGGCGACGCCCCCACGACCTTCGTCGAGGACGATCCGGTGCTCGTCGATCTGACCTACGTGCTCGACGACGCGTCGCTTCGGATTCGATTCGACGAGGACCTGCAGATCGTCGAGACGGAGCGATCTGAGACCTGAAACGGTCGAGCGACGGGTGAGAGTCGGAACGAACTCACAGGTGAAGCAATCTTCAGTAAACGCCGTTACAGAAATATCATTCAGATTACTCTTATGTGGGTACGGGGCCTTCTCTCAGTTACGATGGTACCCCACTCCCACGACACGACCGTCCGAACGTTCGACCACTCTCGCGACGACACGAGTCCGGCCGGTCTGCTGAGCTACCTCGCGGTCGTCGTCGCCGGTCTCGCACTCCTCTCGGCACCGCTGGTCACCGGGGCGACGCTGGTCGCGCTGGCCATCATCGCGGTCGGTGTGCGGTGGTTCGATGGTCGCCAGCAGCCCACACAACACGACAGTGAGACCGCGGCGACCGTCGCGTCCGACGCCGTCTCCAAGTGACGCCTTCGATAGCCATCGCTCTCTATTCCTCCGCTGACGCCACTTCCTTCCATCCCCGCTGACGCTACTGCTCGCCACAGGTGTGTCGAGTCGGTTCGGGACACGTGTCCTCATACTGCCGGCTGTAACTGTTTCAATAATCGCGACCCGGGGGGCGCGAAATGCTTCGCAGACGTACAGCCGGCCGTATCACTCTGCGATCTGCTCACAGACGAGCGCCGCGAGGTCCGCGAACTGTTCCGCGCCGCTCTGCTTGGTGACGTAGGTTCCGCCGCGATCGCGGACGCGCTCGGCCAGTGCGTCGTCACAGACCTGCGTGAACAGGACGAAATCGGTGTCGGTGTCCGCCCGCTCGAGGAACGTCAGCCCGTCCATGGCCGCCATCTGATAGTCGGTGACGATGCAGTCGAAGGACCCGTCGATGCGGTCGAGCGCCTTCCGCGGGTCGGTCGCGGTTACCGTCTCCAGTCGGCCGTTTGCCGTCTCGAGATACTCTGCCACCAGTGTCGCGAACCCCGGCTCGTCGTCGACGATTAGCACTCGTCGCCGGTCGCTGTCAACAGCCGATGTCTGCGTTGCTGCCTCCATCCCCATCGAGTCCTCCTATGCTGTCGTTCCACTATTAATCACCACCAGCGACTTCTGAGACTGATACTACCGACTGTCACCTCGTGACGATCGAACCTGTTCCGGGGTGGCGCAATCGTCCACAGAGCCTCAGCCGGACGTACGTAAGGGTCCAGCCGGCTCGGCAGGCGTCGACGGGACGACTGCTTTCCGGCAAGCGTTGACGGGGTTGGCAGCACCGTCCCCTATCGGGGTGCTTTTTCCACTCGCCCGCACAGAGGGGGTATGGAGGTCTTCGCGGTCGAGGGGCTGCCCGAGATCCGGCCCGGTGACGACCTGTCAGCACTGATCGACGAGCAGGTCGACCTGCGCGACGACGACGTTGTCTGTGTCGCCAGCACGGTCGTCTCCAAGGCCGAGGGCCGGCAGGCGGATCTCGCCGATTTCCCGGCCAGTGAGCGGGCCCGCGAGATCGCCGAGCGTATCGGCGACCTGACCGACGAGGAGAAGGACCCGCGCTTCGCGCAGGCGGTCCTCGAAGAGAGCGCGGAACTGAGCATGGAGTGTCCGTTCCTGCTCGCGACGACCCACTTCGGTCACACGACGGTCAACGCCGGCATCGACCGTTCGAACGTTCCCGACGCCGACCTGTTGCTCCTGCCCGAAGCACCGACGGAGAGCGCCGAGCGGATTCGCTCGGGACTCGCCGCCGACCCCGCAGTGATCGTCACCGATACTTCCGGTCGTCCCTTCCGCCACGGCCAGCGCGGCGTCGCGCTGGGGTGGGCCGGTATCCACGCCTCGCGGGACTGGCGCGGCGAGTCGGATCGCGACGGCCGGGAACTGGGTGTGACGGTACAGTCGGTCGTCGACGAACTCGCCGGCGCGGCCAATCTCGTCACCGGCGAGGGCGACGGCGGCACCCCCGTGGCGGTCGTCCGCGAGTTCGACTTCGGCGACCACGACGGCAGTGACGCACTGTTCCGCGACCCCGAGACCGACTTCGTGCGCCAGGCGCTGCGCGAGTGGGAGTACTAGCTATGTACGCGATCGAACTCACCCCAGAACATCCAGTCGAAACGTTGACCGAGCGAGCCGTCGACGCCGAGCGCGCCGGCTTCGACGCCGTGCTGGCCAGTCACCACTACAACAACCGCGACCAGTTTATGACGCTGTCCTCGATCGCCCAGGCGACCGAGGAGTTGCTGGTCGGCCCCGGCATCGCCAACCCCTACGAGACCCACCCCGTGACGCTGGCCTCGCGGATGGCGACGCTCGACGAGATCAGCGACGGGCGGGCCCTCTTCGGCGTCGGTCCGGGCGATCAGTCGACGCTCGCGAATCTCGGCTTCGAACACGACCGGCCGCTCCGGCGCGTCCTGGAGACGTTCAAAGTCGCCCAGCGGCTCTGGGACGGCGAGCGCGTCGACCACGACGGCACGTTCGAGGCCCGCGACGCCGGGCTGAACTACGACGTGGGGTCGATCCCGGTGTACGTCGGCGCACAGGGGCCCCACATGACCCGGATGGCCGCCAAACACGCCGACGGCGCGCTGTACAACGGTGCCCACCCCCGCGACCTGGCGTGGGCCGCAGAGCAGGTCGAGAAAGGCACGGCCGACCGGCCCGCCGAGCGGGGCGAGTTCGACCTCGCGGCCTACGCCAGCGTCTCGGTCGCCGAGGACGGCGCGGCCGCCCGTGAGGCCGCCCGCATCCCCGTGGCCTTCATCGCCGCCGGGTCGCCCCCGCCGGTGCTCGAACGCCACGATCTTGACCGGGAGCGGGCAGAAGAAGTCGGTGAAGCCATCTCGGCCGGCGAGTTCCGCGCGGCCGGCGATGCCGTCAGCGAAGCGATGCTCGACGCCTTCTGTATCGCCGGCACGCCCGAGACGGTCGCCGAGCGGACCGAGGACCTACTCGACTACGCCGACAGCGTCGTCTTCGCCTCGCCGCTCGGTCCCGATCTCGCAGCGGCTATCGATCTGCTCGGGGCGGCGACTCGGTCGATAGATTCGGCGTGAGGAGGTCGGCGACCGCACCCAGCGTCAGGTAGCCGAAGGCGGCCGACGCACCGCCGACGAACAGTGCACCGAGGAGCGCCAGCACCAGTGCGAACGGATCGCCCGTGAAGTGCGAGACGACGTTGTCAACCAGCGTTTGCATGCGCGACTCTTTCGAGGGCTCCCACTTGATTCGCTCGGTCACCGTCGTAGTGGACCCGCAGTATATTTCAGCCGTGAGAGCCACCTCCTCGGGTATGGACGCGGCGCTGGGACCACCGGAGAAGATGGCCGAGCGGGCCGACGAGCTGACGCCCATGATGGCCCAGTACTACGAGCTCTGTCGGGCGTACGACGACTCGCTCGTGCTGTTTCAGGTGGGGGACTTCTACGAGGCCTTCTGCGGCGCAGCCGAGCGGGTCGCGCGGCTCTGTGAGATCACGCTGACCAAGCGCGAGGACTCGACCGGCCAGTACCCGATGGCGGGGATCCCCATCGACAACGCCGAGAGCTACGTCGAGACGCTGCTGGACGCGGGCTATCGCGTCGCCGTCGCCGACCAGGTCGAGGATCCCGACGATGTGTCGGGCGTCGTCGAACGCGCCGTCACGCGGATCATCACGCCGGGCACCCTCACCGAGGACGCGCTGCTTGGGTCGCCGGACAACAACTACGTGGCAGCGCTGACTACCGACGGCGACCGGTACGGGCTGGCGCTGCTGGACGTGTCGACGGGTGACTTCTACGCGACGAGTGCCGAAGACGTCGAGTCGGTGGCCGACGAGGTCGGCCGCTTCGCGCCCGCCGAGGCGATCGTCGGGCCGAACGTCGCCGTCGACGAGGACGCGGTCTTCGGGACGGCGGCGATGGTGACGCCCTACGACGAACGGGTGTTCGAGCGCGACGCGGCGGCCGAGCGGGTGCGGACCTACTTCGGCCGGCCAGACTCGCTGCTGGCCGACGACGTGGAAGTCCGGGCCTGCGGGGCGCTGCTGGAATACGCCGAGTACACCCGCGGGGGCGGCGCGGGCACGAGCGACGAGATCGCCGACGGTGAGGGCGGACACCTCGACTACCTCAACCACCTCACGCGGTACGATCCCCGCGAGTACATGCTGCTGGACGCGGTGGCGCTGGACAGTCTGGAACTGTTCGAGCGCCGGTCGGTCCGCGGTCACGAGGGCCGGACGCTCGTGGACACCGTCGACGAGACCGCCTGCGCGCTCGGGCGGCGACGACTCAACGACTGGCTCAGGCGACCGCTGCTGGACGAGTCCCGTATCGAGCGTCGCCACGCCGCGGTCGGCGAACTCGTCGGCGACCTCCAGACCCGCGAACGCCTCCACGACCTGCTGGCGGACGTGTACGACCTCGAACGGCTGATCTCGCGGGTCGCCCGCGGCCGGGCGAACGCCCGCGACCTGCGCTCGCTGGCGGCGACGCTCGGGGTCGTCCCCGACGTGCGCGAGCAACTGGCCGACGCCGAGACCCCGCTCCTCGCAGACCTCTACGAGGGGCTCGATCCCCTCGACGACGTGCGCGAGGAAATCGAGGTTGCGATCCGCGAGGACCCGCCCCAGGAGGTCACCGAGGGCGACGTGATCCGTGCGGGCTACGACGACGAACTGGACGAGTTGCGCGACACCGAGCGATCGGGCAAGCAGTGGATCGACGACCTCGAAATCAACGAACGCGAACGGACCGGGGTCGACTCGCTGAAGGTCGGCCACAACTCCGTTCACGGCTACTACATCGAGGTGACCAACGCCAACCTCGACAGCGTGCCCGACGACTACCAGCGCCGCCAGACGCTGAAGAACTCAGAGCGGTTCGTCACGCCGGAGCTCAAGGAACGGGAAGAGGAGATCGTCCGCGCCGAGACGGCCGCCGACGACCTCGAATACGAGCTGTTCCGTGCCGTCCGCGATGCCGTCGCAGACGAGGCAGAGCGGGTGCAGACGCTGGCCGACCGACTGGCCACGCTGGACGTGCTGGTGGCCTTCGGCGAGGTCGCAGCGAACCACGACTACTGCCGACCGACCGTCGGCGGCGAGGCGATCGAGATCACGGCCGGTCGTCACCCCGTCGTCGAGCGGGCCGAGGAGTCGTTCGTCCCCAACGATGCCGAGTTGACGCCGACCGACTTCTTCGCGATCGTCACCGGGCCGAACATGAGCGGGAAATCGACGTACATGCGCCAGATCGCGCTGCTCTGTGTCCTCGCGCAGGCCGGCAGTTTCGTCCCCGCCCGCGAGGCCAGCCTGCCGGTCATCGATCGGGTGTTCACCCGCGTCGGCGCGAGCGACGACATCGCCGGCGGCCGCTCGACGTTCATGATCGAGATGACCGAACTCGCGGACATCCTCCAGGGGGCGAGCAGCGACTCGCTGATCCTGCTGGACGAGGTCGGGCGGGGCACCTCGACGGCCGACGGGCTGGCGATCGCCCGCGCCGTCACGGAGTACGTCCACGACGAGATCGGGCCCTACACGCTCTTTGCGACCCATCACCACGAACTGACGGCCACCGCCGACCGTCTCGACGGCGTCCACAATCTCCATTTCCAGACCCGTCACGACGGCGAAGTGGTCTTCGAGCACAGCGTCGCCCCCGGCGCGGCGGCCGCGTCCTACGGCATCGAGGTCGCCGACCTCGCGGGCGTCCCGGAGACCGTCGTCGAGCGCTCGCGGGCGCTGCTGGCGGGGGAGCGAGACGCCGCCGACGACGGGACCCACGCAGGCAGTGTATCGCCGACCGACGATCCGCCCGCCGAACGGACGAACGGCCACGCCGAGCAGTCGACTGCCAGCGGGTCCGGGGCGGCGACCGCCGTGACCGACGATCCGCTTCGCGAACGGCTCGAACGACTGGACGTGGCGACGATGACGCCGATCGAGGCGATGAACGCGCTGGCGGAGCTACAGGACGCCCTCGAAGAGCAGTAGCGTCATACCGTTGGCTGTAACTGTTTCAAGATATTCACCACCCGGGGTGGTGAAATTCTGTCCAGATTTACAGCCCACAGTATCACGATGAATGGCCGTTCGCGCGATCGAACAGCGCGGTGACGATCTTGCGCTCGGCCGCCCGGAGGTGTTTGTGCAGCGTCGCACTGGCGATGCCGAGCTCGTCGGCCAGCGTCTGGGCGTCGGTCTCGCGGGGCCACTCGTAGTAGCCGGCCTCGTAGGCCGCCAGCAACACTTCTCGCTGGCGCTCGGTACAGCGGTGACGGACCAGCCGACGCAGTTCCCACTCCCCGAACAGGGGAGTGGCCTCCGATTGCCTTCGCTTCGTGGCCAGGTCGGCGTCGTACTGGTCGAGAAACGCCTGGATCACCGCCCCCGGATCGGCGGGTCGCGGGATGTCGGCGACGAGTCTCGCGGTCCCGTTTTGCCCGTGGATCTTTCGGGGTAACGCGCCCGATTCGGCGAGGAAGACCGCTGGGCAGTCCCCGGTCGAGACGGAGAACTCGAAGAGCCCGGACTGCTGTCGGGCGGTCAGGAGCTGTGCCTCGATCTCGTCGACAGTTCGAGCTGCTTCGAAGACGGCGGCTGGGTCGGTGCCTGTAAACGTGAAGAACTCCGCGTAGCCGTCGTCCCGCGGGATGATCTCTTCGAGCCGTGCGGTACACGACTCGTTGGCAGTCACCTGTAGAAAGGGGTACTCGGTCCCCGAGAACCGAAACTCGGCTCGCGTCACCGACGCCGGTTCCGGCGAGCCGTCGTCGCGGGTCATGTCTGTCGCTACCGACGCTCGACGTATATGTTTCGGGGCTAATCCTCTAGCCAGACTTCCTTTCAGTGTCCTCCGGCTAGCCCGTCTATGGATAACGTTCTCGCGCTGGACGACGACGCCCCGCTCGTCTCGACGACGGTCTCGTCGCCACCGACGATCGAGACGATCGTCGACGCGATCGCGGCCGCGAGGGAGACGCAACCGATGGATCTCTCACCGCTGCACGAGTCCGTCGACACGGTCGCGCTGGAGCGTGTGCTCGGGACCAGCGGCGGCGGGCGCGTCTCGTTCCGGTACGAGGACCTGCTCGTCGCCGCCGACGCCGACGGCACGGTCGAAGTGTACGACCGCTCCTGAATTCTCGACCACCGAGACGAGCGCCCTGCTACGTTTCGGGCGGCTCCAGCGCGACGAACTCCAGTCCCTTCTGGGCGAGCAGTTCCCGCGCCCGGTCGGTCACCGAGGGCGCGACGAGGATCCCACGTACGTCTGCGTCGTCGTGGAGGTCGCGGGTCAGCGCCTCGACGTACCGGTCAAGCTGGCCGACGGCGTCCGGGCCGACTCGCCGGCGTTTCAGTTCCACGACGACGGTTCGCCCGTCGGCGTCTTCGCCGTAGATGTCGACCGCGCCGGCGGCCGTCGAGCGCTCCGTGGCGAGGGGGGTAAAGGAGGGCTCGACGAGGTCGGGCTCGTCGAGGATCCGCTCGCGGAGGTCTTCCTCGGTGCCGGACAGCGACAGCTCCGTGGCGTCGGTCACGTCGAAGGCCGCGGCGTGGTCGATCCGTTCGAACGTGATCGCCAGCTCTTCGTCGGGCGTCTCGCGCTCGCTCTCGACGACGAGGTCGCCGTCGTCGACCCAGACGGCGTGGTCACAGCCCGGCGGCTGCCAGTTGACCGGCTGCTGGCCCTCGTCAGTGTGGACCAGTGCGGCACCGTCGGGCTTGAGCATCACGTGGCGGTCGCCCGGCCCGAGCGTACTGCTGGCACGGCCGTCGTAGGCCACGCGACAGCGGCCGAAGAGGGTACACAGCGCGCCCTCGTCGATGCCGGCTTCGAGGAGGGCGGCGGCGGCCTCGGGGTCGGGGTGGGCCAGCGTCCGCGTCGGTGCGTCGGCGCTTGTCACGGGGGAGCGTAGTCAGTCGCTTCGTAAAAAGGACGCGTCGTCGAACGGGTGGACCGGTACCTGCACTTCGAGCGTCCGCCGGACCGCGTCTCGCGCTCGCTTGGGGGACAGCCGTCCCGCGTCGACGCGCTCGCCGAGTCGCTCCTTGACCGTCCGGAGCGTCCGTCGAATCGTCGCCACCTCGTCGGTCGGACCGACCAGTACCAGCGGCCCCCCACCGTCCACGCCGAGCGGGCAGACCACGTACGTCCGGCACTCGAACGCCGGTTCGACCACGACGAGCGACTCGATCGTGTCGTCGACGGCGGCCAGCACGCTCGCCGGGGCGATGCCGGTGGCCAGCGGCCGCGGATCCACGCGCGTCCCACTGGTGTAGCCACTGCCGGGATCGAGGCCGAACCGCTCGGCGACCGCACCGGGCAGGGGATGCTGTCGGCGACCGTCCGCGGGGCCGCCGAATGGCGTCGTCGGTGTGATCGCTTCGGCCACCTCTCTGCCCCAGTGTGCGTAGTGGAGGCGGTAGCGGTCGCCGTCGCGGTAGGCGACCAGTGCGCGGTGTGCCATGGCGACGCTGGCCCGTGTTCGCTGAAAAACGTCCGGCCGATCGGATCGTGACAGGCATTAGCACAATCCTCAAGTACACAGTCCACGTAGGACCACGTATGCTGGGTACCGAGTGGGTGTACGTCGCCGTCGGCGTCCTGCTGTGTGCCCACCTGCTGATGCTGCTGTACGCCTACCGCGCCAACCGGTCGGACTCGGCGTTCGACGCCGAACCCGTCGACAGCAGCAGCGGCGACACCGGACGCGCAGGTATCGGCCACCAGGAGGCCGGGCACGGCGATTCGGACGGCCCCAGTGGCGAGACGGTCTGTCGCTGCCCGGAGTGTGGCACCGACAACGACACCGCCTATCGGTTCTGTCGCCAGTGCGCCGCGGAACTGCCAGCGACCAACCTCCACATCGAACACCCCGGCCGACAGCAACAGCCGTACTGATCGCTTGCTGGCGTTCAAGCGATCGACCGTCGAGCGTCGCGGTTCTGCGTCCTCACGGTCTATTCCACCACCACTGCTCCGTCCACCCGAGCTTATAATTGGCACCGAGTCGTGTCTCGACTATGCCCAGTGGGGGGACACAGCCGATCCAGGTGCTCCACGTGGACGCCGACATGGGGTTTTCCAGCCTGGCCTCGGCCCTGATCGAGCGCAAGAACGAGCAGATGGTGGTGTTCTCCGAGCAGTTCGGTGACGCGGGACTGGACCGCCTCGAAAACGACGAGATCGACTGCGTCGTCAGCGGGAGCGAACTCGCGGATATGGACGGGCTCTCGTTCGTCCAGGCCGTCGAGGAGCGGTTCCCGGACGTTCCGCACATCCTCTTTGCCGACCCGAGCGAGGACGACTTCATCGACGCGGCCATCGAGGCGGGAGCCAGCGACTGCGTCCGCAAGGAGCAGGGATCGGACCAGTACACGGTGCTGGCGGCCCGCATCGAGAGCGCGGTCCAGTCCCAGCGGATCGAGTCCGAATTGACCGAACAGGAGGAGGTGCTAGGAGCACTGGACGACGACGACCTGCCGTTGTTGCTGTACCACGCGGCCGCAGAGCCGACGACCCCGATGAAGTCTGCGAGCGGCGGGGCGCGCCAGCTCGTCGGCTACGACACCGACCAGCTGGAGAGCGGGACCGTCGTCTGGGGCCGGGACGTGGTCCACCAGGAGGACCAGCGCCCCCGCTGGAGCGACATCAAGATGGCACTGGAGGACGACGAGCAGTTCGACCTGACCTACCGGGCCCGGACCGCTGACGGGGACGAGCAGTGGCTCCAGGAGTGCGGTCGCGGCGAGTACGACGGCGACGAACTGGTCGGCGTCGTCGGGTTCGTGACCAGCGTGACCGCGCCCGAGACTTGGGAGCACAAGTTCGCCCGCGAGCGCAACATGCTCGAATCGCTGCTGAACAACCTCCCCGAGGCGCTGTACTTCAAGGACACCGAGGGCCGGCACGTCCGAACCAGCCGAGTGCTGCACGACCTCCGGGAGGAGCTGATCGGGATGACTGACCGGGAGCTGTACGAACCGGAGCTGTCCGGCGATACCGTCCCGGACGACATGGCCGTCATCGAGACCGGCACGCCGGTCATCGACAAGGAGGAACCGGTGCCCGGCTCGCCCGAGGAGAACCTCTGGACCACCACGACGAAGGTGCCGTGGTACGGCATCGACGGCGACATCGAGGGACTGATCGGCTTCTCGAAGACGTTCAGCCCGAAAGGGCGCGAGCAGATCGACCGCAAGTCCCGCCGGCTGACCGACGTGGAGACGATCCTCGACGAGCGCATCGAGACCGAACTCTCGACGATCGAGGCCGAACTCGACGACATCGACGGGGCCGACGCGGCGACTGAAGCCGTCGACCGACTCGACGGCGTGGTCGACGACCTCAAATCACTGATCCAGCAGGAGGAAAGCGAGGTCGAACCGGAGCCGATCGACATCGACGAGGTCGCCCACGCCGCCTGGGAGTTCGTCGAGACCGGCGACGCCACGCTCGCGATCGAGTTCGACGATGACGCCTCCGTGACGGGCGACTGGGTCCGCGTGCATCACCTCCTGGAGAACCTCTACCGGGAGCTGTGTCAGGGTGAGACGGCCGCCCGAGAGGTGACCATCCGGGACGCGCCCGACGGCTTCGCCGTCGAGAGCAACACCGAACTGGTGGCCGACGGCGACGGGAATCTCTCGTTCGAGGCGCTGCTCTCTGAAGACGGCTCCAACACCGCGCTCAACATCGCGCAGGGTATCGCCGAGAAACACGGCTGGACGATCGATGTGGACCGGTCCGAAAGCGGTGGGACCCGGTTCGAGATCGGGTGAGGCTTCGAGGCCGTCACCTCTCTCCGCTCTGTGAGGGCACCTCTTCGCTACGCGCCGATCTCGCTGGCCGGAATCCGGTCGTACTCCCCGTCCAGCGCCGCGGCGTCCTCGGGGAGCAGGGCGACCACGAGATACGGCGCGTGGTCGGCGAAGTAGTCCACGAGCGCCGCGGTCCGGTCGGCGTCGATCGCCTCCAGCGAGTCCAGCAGGACGAAGGGGACGGTCTCGTGGACGTCGTGGATCAGGTAGCCCGGCAGCGCGACCAGCAGGCCGATCACCTCTCGCTCGCTCTCGCTGAGGGTGTCGACGGTGTCCTCGTAGCGGCCCTCGGGCCCTGAGCGGGCGACGTGGAGGTCGAACGACTCGGCGCGGGCGGGGTCGGCGTCCTCGACGGTCCGCTCGATCCAGACGCGGTCGATGTTGTCGTAGTCGAGCAGGTCGAGCACGTCGGCGACGTGGTCGTTGAACGTCTCGACGGCGTCTCGCTCCCGGTCGACGATGCGAGTGCGCAGGCGCTCCCGTTCCTCGTCGAGTTCGTCACGGCGGCCCTCTAGTTCCGCGCGGTCGTCTTCGAGGTCCTCGAGCCGGTCGATCTCGGCCGTCACGTCGTCGAGTTCGCTCTCCAGGCGGCCCCGTCGGTACTCCAGTTCGGTCAGTTCCTGGTAGCGGTCCAGCGCGTCCCCGTCCTCGACGGCGGCGTCCTCGACCTCGTTCTCCAGCTCGGCGATCTCGTCGTCGACGGTGTCGATCTGTTCCTCGATCGACGCCACGCGTTTGCGCCGTCGCGCCAGTTCCGACTCGATCTCCTCACGGCGGTTGAGCAGTTCCTCGTGGGTTCGCTGCCGTTCGGATAGTTCCCGGCGACGCTCGCGCAGCGTGTCGAGTCGGTCCTCGACGCTCCGCCGTTCCGATCGCTTGCGGTCGATCACCGCCCGGAGCTCGTCGAGGCGATCCGAGAGCGCCGGTTCGTCGACCGCGTTGCCACAGGTCCAGCAGCGCAGGTCGTCGCCGTCGTCGGTCGCGAGCGCTCGGTCCTCGGCCCCGGCGAGTGCGGCCGGCACCGATCCCGACAGCAGGTCCGCGTTGAACTCCACGATCGTCGTCAACTCCTCGACGGTGCGGGCGAGCGACCGCTCGCGGGACTGCAACTCCTCGATCGAGGCTGCGACGCTGGCCAGTGCTTCGTCGGGACTGCTGTGCTCGTCGATCCGGGCCAGGAGCTCCTCGCGCTCGTCTGCCAGCGCGTCGATGCTCTGTCGCTGGGTCCGGCGTTTCTCGATCAGTCGGCTGCGCTGGTCGCGGTGGTTGTCCAGTGCGTCCAGTAGCTCCTGGGCGGCTTCGGCCAGCTCGGCGTCGTCGTTACTGGCCTCGACGGCGGCCTTCGCTCGTTCGAGGTCCTCGTCGAGGGCGATCCGTTCCGTCCGCAGTTCGTCGGCACGTTCCCGGAGCGCTGGTAACCGCTCGACCTTGCGATCGATCTCGGAGAGGCGGTCGGTCACCGTCGCGAGTTCGGCCTCGCACGATTCGATGGCCGATTCGATCTCGCCGGTGTCGACAGGTGCCATGATGATCGGTCGCAGGTCGTCGCCCCGTTCGACGGCCCGCCGCGCGGGGTTGGTCTCCAGTAGACAGGCGAAGCGGTCGACGAGTTCGGCGTCGGCCAGTCCCGTCCCGTCGACGGTGACCCCGTCGTCCGTCCGTCTGTATGTCCGGCGACACGTCTCCTCGCCGAGTTCGAGTTCGACCTGACCGCGTTCGGTGTCGGTCTTCAGTCGGGCGGCCGAGCCGCCCAGCGCGCCCGCCAGCGCCGACAACAGCGACGTGCGTCCAGTCGCGTTGCGGCCGGTGAGGACCGTCACGCCCGGCGAGAACGTCAGTTCACACGCCTTGATCCCGCCGACGTTGCGGACCGCGACCGTCGCCAACCGGGGCGTCACACGCGCCATCCCTGTCGATCCACTGTCACTCCCGGGCACTTGGGCCCTCCGGTCGTGTCCATCAGTCCCCACCCGCCTCACAGGCACACCGGCCCGTTTCGAGCAGTTCGTCCTGGCGGTACGTCCGACCGCAGTCCTCACAGGTGATCCTGACGGTGTGGGTCACCGACAGCGATCCCGTCGACAGTTCGTCGTTCGCCTGCAGTCGCTCCATCGTGCGCTCGATGACGGCCTCGCTGCGCGAGCGCGCCCACTCGACGGTCCCGCTCGCTCGCTCGCGATCGAGTGTCGAGGAGCGGGACGTGTCGATGTCGAGGCAGTCGTTGAGGTGGGTCTTGATGGTCTGGTGGGAGACGAAGTCGTCCTCCATTCCAAGCACGTCGACCCCCGCGTTCGACAGTTGCGCCCGCACCTCGGCCCGGCGGCCGGCGCTCACGTCGTCCTCAGTGATCGTAGCGTACAGCGCGTCGGCGTCCCCGACGATGTCGGCGTCGGCCCCCGTCAGCGCGTCTTCGAGGATGCGACGGCTGACCAGATCGGCCAGGTCCCGCAGGCCGTCGCCCGCCTCGTGCCGACGCCCGAGTGTGGCGTCCAGTTCGAAGAGATCGTACCGGTCGGCGACCCGGCCGACCTTGCAACAGCCCTCACTCACGGCACCGCACCTCCACGGTCACGGTCGATCACCCGCACGCACCACGCTCCACGCACCGTCGGTCCGGCGCTCGCGGTCCCACCGGACCGCGCAGTCACGCCTGCGGCCACACCCGCAGACACACAGTCACACATAGCACAGTGACACACGGGCACGGATCACAAAAAAGGCCCTCTTTCAGATAGCACGTCGACAACCGTCCGTCTCAGCACACCGGTCGCGGGTCCAGCCCCATCGCTTCGAGGCGCTCGGCGTAGTCGTCGTAGGCCACCCGGACCGTCTCGACGGCGGTCGCCGTCGCCCGCTCCCAGTCGTCTTCGTCGGCACAGTGCGACGCGAGCAGGGACGCGCCATCGTCGGTATCTTCCCCGGCCAACTCCCGCACGGTGCGGCAGGTCTCGGCCATCGACTCGTCGGCCTCGTTGACGAAGAAGTTCACCGCCTGGAGGTAGGTCCCGTCGGCGACGAGGCCACTCGCGACCAGCCCAGCAGCGCGTTCGACATCGCCGGCCAGTCCGCCGAGGTGGGCCACGACCGGCCAGTCGGTCTCCGACGGCGGGTCGTCCAGTCCGTCGACGAGTTGCTCGTAACGCTCGTCGGCCCGATCGCTGGCTCGCCGAAAGGCGGTCGCTGCCTCGCCGTCGGCGTCGTCGGCCCACGCCGCGAAGGCGGTGCGACGGCCCGCCTCGCGGGCCGCCAGCCTCGACAGGATCGTCCCAGGTTCGAGGTCGGCGTTCGTCGCCGCGAGTAGTACCTTCTCGGAGCGGAGGCGGTCGAGGTGGGTTGCCGCCTCGTCGCGCACGGCCTGACGGAAGGAGTCTGCGTCCATATCCGTGTGTCGTCGCCACACGGCTTAAAATCGACCGCCGGTGACGACAGCTACAAGACGCTCGCGAGAGCACGTCCGGCAATGTTGCAGACGCTGCCGGAGCTGTTCGTCCGGTTCGTCGGGACCGACCCGATCGTCCAGGGGCTCGTCGGCGGGGTCGTCATCGCCTCGCTGAACCTCCTGGGGGCGTCGCTGGTGCTGGTCTGGCGCGACCCGTCCGAGCGGGCGCTGGACGGCGCACTGGGCTTTGCCGCGGGCGTGATGCTGGCGGCGGCTTTCACGAGCCTCATCATCCCCGGGATCGACATCTACTCGGGCGGCGACCCGATCCCGACGCTCGTTGGGGTCGCGCTCGGCGTGCTCTTCCTCGATCAGGCCGATCGGTTCGTCCCCCACGCCCACTATCTGCTGACCGGCAGTCGACGGACCGACGCGGCCAACCCCGGCGAGAGCGTTCCGGTCGTCGACGAGCGACTGGGCGCGGTCGTCCTGTTCGTGCTGGCGATCACGTTGCACAACATGCCCGAGGGACTGGCCGTCGGCGTCGGGTTCGGTTCCGGCAACGTCGACGAGGCCATCCCGCTGATGCTGGCGATCGGCATCCAGAACGTCCCGGAGGGGCTGGCGGTGTCGGTCGCAGCGATCAACGCCGGCCTCGATCGCCGGGCCTACGCCGTCTTCGCCGGTATCCGCTCTGGTGTGGTCGAGATCCCGCTGGCGGTGCTGGGCGCGGTCGCCGTCAGCGTCGTCGAACCGCTGTTGCCCTACGCCATGGGCTTTGCCGCCGGCGCGATGCTGTTCGTCATCAGCGACGAGATCGTCCCCGAGACCCACACGCGGGGCCACGAACGCGTCGCGACGCTGGGGACGATGGCCGGCGCGATCGTGATGCTGTATCTCGACACCTCGCTGGGCTAGTTGCGATACCAGTCGATCCCGCCGCCGGCGACGAGACCGAGCGAGACGATCGTCAGGCCGAGCTGGAGTTCGGTGAACCAGTAGGGGAGCCACGGCGCGATCGCTTTCGCCCCGACGAGCAACAGCGACAGCCCGGGCACCGTCGAACCGGCCGACGCCACCTTCCCGTCTCCGTCGGGCGCGATCGTGCCGAGTGAGGACGGTGTCGCCGTCGCCGCGGCGTCGGTCGCCGGCGTCGTCGCCGATGCCGGCGTGTCCGTGGCCGAATCACTCGCGGTCGCCGACTCGGTCGGTGTCGCCGTCACCGCCCCGTACGACCGGCCGGGGTACTCGCCGGCGGGGTACGGGTCTGCTTCGTAGGGGATCAGCTCGGTCCCGTGGCTCCAGACGACGTCACCGCTGGGCTCGACTTCGAGGACGCGCTTGTGCAGCGAGTCGGTGACGAGTGTGTTACCGTTCGGCAGGCGGTCGGCGTCCCTGGGCCAGCGAAAGGAGAGGCCGCCCGCCTCGTTGAGTGCCCACGCTGGCTCCCACTGGCCGCTCTCGTTTTCGTGGAGTTCGACGATCCGGTCGTTCTCGCTGTCGGCGATCAGCACCGCGCCCGGGCCCAGCCACTGGGGGTTGTGCTGTTCGTCGACGATCTCGGGATTGCCGCAGGTCACGTCACCGTCGCCGTCGTAGTCGGCGATCCCGCTGTGTTCGGTGCAGGCCTCGTCGTGACCGCCACGATCGGCGTTGATCACCTCGACGACGCCCTCGCCGCGCTCGATCACGAGCACCTGGTTGGCGTTGCGCACCGAGACGAGATAGCGGTCCTCGCCGATCACGTCCACGTCGTTGATGTGGAGCCAGTCGACGCGCGTCGGGTCGGGGGGCGCGTCGTAGAACCGGCTGGCGTTCCACTGCCAGACGATCCCCTCGCCGTCGGTGACGGCGATGCGCTCGTGTTCCATGTCGGTGAAGAGGTATCGCCCGTCGCCCAGCGGCTCCACGTCGTGGACCTCGCTGTTGACCGCCGAGCGGACCGGGAACGCGTAGACGGTCTCGACCGTCGGCTCGCCGGCCCCGGTCGGGTCGACGATCCGGACCCCGGTCCTGGAACAGGGCGAGTCGTAGGGGCCACACCCCTCCTGGTAGCCGTTGTGGTGAAAGCCCGCGACGACCCTGCCGTCGGGCAGTCGGGTCACGTCGAAGTAGCTGTCGGCGTCCGAGACGCGCCACTCGGTCTCGCCGTCGGACAGCAGTGCGATCTGGCCGTGTTTGCGCCACCGCTCGCCGCCGCCCTGGATACCCACCAGTACGCGGTTCGATGGCGGCGTGGCGGTCGGTGTTTCGTCGATGGTCGTCTCGTTACCGGCGGTCTCGTCCGCTGTCTCGGCTGTCGTCCCTCCTTCGGCAGTTCCATCCGCGGTCGTGGCTGTCGACCCGGTTTCGGCAGTCGGGAGATCGCTCGCCGGTGCCGACGGCTGGCTCGTGCTGATATCGCGCGACGGGGCGGTGGCGGCGCTGACGGCCATCGTCGCCGAGAACACCAGGAGGCCGGCGACGACGAGGGCGAATCCACGGGACCGTTTCATCGTCAGTTGTGAATGAACACGCGAATAAACGTCTTGTGTCACACGGTATCGCCACAGCGCTCTTCGTCCTGATCTCGTCGGCGCTGTACGTCCTCGCGGGACAGGGCCTGTTCTAACGTTGCCCGAGCAAGCCGCCGGGACCGGAGATACGCTTACTCCGCTGGACGACGTACCGTCGGGTATGGCAACTGCAGAGAACCGACCCAACGTCCTCGACTCGAAGGCTGATCTCGACGAGGTTGTCGCTTCCAGCGACCGCGTCCTCGTGGAGTTTCACACCGACGGATGCGGGATCTGTGCGTCGATGGAGCCGGTGCTCGGAACGGTCGCGAAGGCGGCCGACGTGCCGGTCGTGACGATGAATCCCCGAGACGATCCCGTGCTGGTCGAGGAGTACGACGTGCGCTCGGTACCCAAACTCCTGCTGTTCGAGGACGGCGACGTCGCGAAGACGATGGCAGACGGCTTCGTCCCGGTCGACGACGTACTGGCGTTCCTCGACGAGTCCTGAGGGCGTGGGCTCGCTACCGCTCGATGCCGTCGGCCCTCATCGTCCAGCGGGCGTAGGCTCGCTACCGCTCGATGCCGTCGGCCCTCATCGTCCAGCGGGCGTAGGCTCGCTACCACTCGATGCCGTCGGCCCTCATCGTCCAGCGGGCGTAGGCTCGCTACCACTCGATGCCGTCGGCCCTCATCGTCCAGCGGGCGTGGGCTCGCTACCGCTCGATGCCCGCTGGACCGGTGTCGAACTCGCCGCGGGCGGGTTCCGGCACGTAGTCGGCCAGGTCGGCGTCGTCGAAGTCGACGCGTTCGCCGCGTTCGGCGGCTAGGTAAGAGGCCGCGACGAGCTTCGCCACCTCCAGTCCGTCCGAGAGCTCCTCCTGCGCGTTCTCGCCGGCCCGGAACGCCGAGACGACGTGCTCGTTCTGGTCGAGGTAGCCGTAGGTCGCACCTTCCTGGGGGAGGACGGGCATCTTCCCGCGGTCGGCGGCCTGCTTCTCGACGACGTAGCCCGCGCCCTCCGCGGCCCGATCGGAGAAGAACACGTCTGTCCCCGATTCCAGCGTGTTGATCGTCCCCGAGTACTCCGGGCCGAGCAGTTCGATCGTGATCCGGAGGCCAGAGCCGACGAAACACCAGGAGTTGGTCGCCTCGCCGACGACGAGTTCGCCCTCGGGCGTCTCGTAGAAGACGCTCGCGGAGGCGTAGTCCTCGCCGGGCGACTCGTGGTAGTCCACGTCGTACTCCTCGGCGAGTTCGGCGGCGTAGTCGTCCCGGCCCCACTTCAGCGTCGAGATGTCGCAGGTCACCGCGATCGGTTCGAGGTCGTCTTCGCCCGGACGACTGAGGAGGTGTCTGTTGACCTTGTGGGAGTGACACATCATGTCCGAGAGGACGCCGCCGCCCTGTCGTTCGGGGTCCCAGAACCACGAGGAGTGCGGTCCGGCGTGCTCCTCGGCCGAGCGTGCGAGGTAGGGCCGCCCCGCGCCCTCCGCCGAGTCCCAGAGCAACTCCTTCATCCGGTCGACGCCGGGCATGTACACCTGGTTTTCGAGGTAGGCGTGGTTGAGATCCGTTCCCTCGACGAGATCGACGATCTGCTCGGCCTCGCCGACCGTCCGAGCGAGGGGCTTCTCCATCGCGATGCCCGACAACTCGGCGTCGCCCTGCTGGACCTCTTCGACGATGGCCTCGACGGTCTCGACGCGCGTGTGGTTGGGCGAGGTGACCCACACCGCGTCCACGTCGTCGTGGGCCACGAGTTCGCGCACGTCACCAGTCGCGATCGGATCGCCGCTCCCAGCTTCCCGGCAGGCGTCGGCCACGTCTTCGGCCTTGCTCACCGTGGGGTTCATGACGCCCGCCACGTCCGCGTCGCGGATGCGCTCGAACGTCGCTGCGTGGAACTCCCGTGTGATGAACCCGGCCCCGACGAACCCGACGCCCAGTCTGTCTGCTGACATAGCACACGCTACAGCACGATTCGATAAAAAGATTGTTTCGAAAGTTCAAACAACCTCGGCCGTTCGTCGGCGACCCTACAGGTCGACCGAACGGGAGGGGGAGTGCTCGGCGACTTCCTCGGCGGTGACCTCGCGGTCGAGTTCGTCGGAGAGGTAGATCCCCTCCATGACGAGCATCGAGTTGAGCGCGATCTCGTCGGTCCGGATCTGCTCGACCTCGCCGCGGACGGCGTCGACGAAGTGGTCGTACTGGTTCGGGCGCTCCACGATGTCGTAGCCGCTCTCGCCCCGGATGAGGCCGTGGCGGCCCTCGAAGCCTTCCACGTCGATGTCCACGGTGGTCTCGTAGTCGTTCATCGTCGTCAGCAGTTCGAGGGGGTCGAAGGCGATGCCGCCCTTGCTCCCGGAGACGACGGTGCGCTCGTCGGGCTGGTAGGCGTGCCACGCGGCCCGCACTTCCAGTCGGGTCCCGTCGGCCAGTCGCGCCGCGCCGGTACCGGCGTCCTCCACGTCGTGGCCCGACTCGTCGAGTCGCTCCTGGTAGAGGTCGGCGTTGTCGCCGGTCAACTCGGCGCTCAGACTGTCCTCGGTGTAGTCGAACGTCTGACCGTTGACCCGCTCGACCGCGGGGTTGTCCAGCAGGTAGAGCAGCCGCCCGATCTCGTAGACGCCGATGTCGAAGACGGGGCCGCCACCGGCGGACTCCTTCGAGACGAAGGCGGGGGTGCCGTAACCGTCGACGTACGGGCGGCCGCGCCGCCGGGAGTACACCGACCGGGCGAAGGACACGTCGCCCAGATCACCGGACTCGATGAACGTCCGGGCTGCCTGCGTTTCGGGGGTCAGCAGCTCCATGTTCTGGACCGCGAGCAGTTTGCCGGCCTCGTCGGCGGCCTCGACGATGTTCTTCGCGTCGGCGTAGCTCCCGGCCAGCGGTTTCTCACAGAAGACGTGCTTGCCGGCCTCGAAAGCGGCGACCGCCATCGGTTCGTGGAGGTTGTTGTGGACGCAGACGTTGACGATATCGATCTCGTCGTCGTCGAGCATCTCCTCGAAGTCGCCGTACACGTCCGGGATCGACGCCTCCTCGGCCAGCGCCTCGGCGGCCTCCGTGTCGATGTCTGCGATCGCCTTGACCTGCGCGCCGTCGACGCCCTGATACTTGCCGATGTGTTCTTCGCCGCGATTCCCTGCACCGATGATGCCGATTGTCACTGAGTCCATAGGTCTGAATCACCGACCAGCGGTCGAGCCGTGACACGGACAGTTGTCGACGGTACCCAAGTCGACTGCACGCCGTCGTGCGGTCGATCTGGTGAAGACCGACAACCGTCCGTACGAGGCTGACTATCTGGTCAGTCTGTGGTGTACACACAATTCACGAAAACGGACTTAAATCCATCGGTGGGAACAACACCTGGTGTTAATCGACTTCTCACTTCGTAACCTCGTCTCCCTCGCGACGGTCCGCGGTGACGCGGATGAGTAAACTGCAGCAACGTTGCTACTATTTCACAACCAATCTCAGCTATGAGAACGGCGCGTAGCAGTTTACTGTTAGTATTTTCAAGCGTACTGTATGACACTCGTGCTGGACCACTGGCGGCGGTGTCCCCACAGCAATCGGGTGGGGCCCGACCAGTGCGGCGGGAACGAGTCGCGAAAGCGAGACCAACTCGGAGGGCGGCGACCGTGACGCCGCCCGAACGACTGCGGGCGCTCGCTGGGGCTCTCCTCCTCGTCGCCTCGCTGTTCGCGGCCACCGCCGTCGTCTCGCCGGTCTCGGCGGCGGCCAACAGCGGATCGTTCGACGTGACCACGACGGCAGCCCAGTCGGACAGCTCGATCACGGTGGAGGGCGACGTGGCCAGCGCCGGTGACGTGACGTTCCTGCTGCAGGACCCGGCCGACGGTGACGTGGCGACGGTCACGAAGACCACCAGCTCGGCAGACTTCTCGGTGACGGTCGACCTCGGGAGCGCCGGCTTCGCCGGTGGCGACGGCACACTCGACGAGGGCACCGCGACAGTGCTCGTCGACGAGGGCAGCGAGTTCGTCACGGCGGAGGCCAGCGACACGTTCGTCGTCGACGATACGAAACCGAGTGCCGGACTCGACGCGCCCAGCGACGGCGCAGAGCGCACCGCCCAGCCGACGATCAACGGAACAGCTTCGGACGACACCGCTGTGGCGTCGGTCGACCTCGTGATCCAGCGCACGAGCGACGGGAACTACTACGATGGATCGTCGTGGGTCGTCAGTGAGCGGACCGTCACCGCCAGCGGGACGACCGACTGGGACTACGATACGGGCGCGGCGGGTATCAGCGCCGACGGAGGCTACGAGGTGACGATCCAGGTGACCGACACTGCCGGTAACACCCGCGAGACGGTCGTCCCGCAGCCCAACGCCGAACTGAGTGAGGTCGACTACACGGTCGACAGCACGGCCCCGTCGATCTCGAGTACCACGATCACGGACGCGACCGACGGGGACGGCACCGTCGAGAGCGGCGACGCAGTCCACGTATCGGCCACCCTCACCGACGCTACCAGCGGCGTCGAGACCGTGACGGTCGACGCATCGGCACTGGGCGGGTCGACGACGGAGACGCTGACTCACGACACTGGCGACACGTACACGACGACGTTCCAGGTCACCACGCCGACGGTCGGCGACGGTGCGCTCGACCTGACCGTCTCGGCGACCGACGCCTTCGGTAACACGGCCACGACGACCGAGCAGGACGCCGTCACGCTGGCGACGGCCGTCGCCGACGTGGCCAGCCTCTCGATCGAACAGGAGTTCGTCGGCATCGTCAGGGACGACGACCGGGCGGTCACCGTCAGCGCGTCGGGGATCACCGACCCGCAGGGCAACACGATCACCGGCCCGACGACGGTCGATCTCACCGTCGACGGCCAGACGGTCGGCACCGCCACCGTCACCGACGGCTCGTTCGAGACGTCGATCGATCCCGTCACGGGTCTCTCGAACGACACCGCACTCGGTGACGCCACGCTCGCGATCGCCCAGGCCGACGACGACGCGGCGACGGCAACCGTCGAACTCGTCCACGAGGCCCGGGGACTCGACGTGGGGTACCAGGTCGTGGGGACCCCGATGACCCTGGCCGAGGACCCCGTCTTCGAGGACGTGAACGACGCGACGACCTACGACCCGACGGCCGACGGCGACCAGAGCCAGTGGGTGAGCCCTGCGATCCAGCAGGCCGGTGAGGGGTACTACATCGAGGGCGACAGCGACGACGCCCGCATCGGCTACGTCTTCGATACCGGCGTCTCGGCCGGCGTCGCGGCCCGCACCCTCCACGATGGTTTCAATCTCGTCGGCGCGTCGGTCGACCTCGATACGACGACCAGCCACGACGTGACGACCGACCTCGGCGGTGCGGTCGACGTCTCCGGTAACGACAACGTCGAGGTGTGGATCCGTGACGACTCGGTCACGCTCGACCAGTCGACCGACACCTCGGCCTACGACGAGGGCGACGGCACGACCGACATCACCGGCTTCGACGCCTACTTCGTCTACGTCGAGTCCGGCGAGGAGTATCGCAACGTCGAGATCCGGCCCTACGATCCCGCCGACAGGGACTGACCTGACGACGTGATGTTCACACGACGAACGAGACATCTGGTGGTCGTCTGCCTGATCGCGGTACTGCTCTGGCCCGCCGTCGGAACCGTGGCCGGACAGAGCGCACCCAGTAGCTACTACGGCCCCGCAGTGACCGAAGACGGGACGCCCCTGCCCGACGGGACGACCATCGTCGCCGTCGTCGACGGCACTGTCCAGGACCAGATCACCGTCGGCGACGGCAGCTACGGCGGCGGTGAGCCGCTCGACGAGAAACTCCGGGTAGACGATACGTCGTCGTCGGTCCACTTCTACGTCGAGACCGACGACGGGACCCGGATCGAGGCCAACCGAACCGACCCGGCCCCCACCAGCGGCACCGAACGGTTCCCGCTCTCCTTCCCGGAGGGGACCGTCCAGCCCGGTTCTCGCTTCCAGGTGGCCTCGCTGGAACCGGGCGACACGACGGTTCTCGAGAACGAGACCGTCTCGATCACGGCGAACGTCACCAACCGTGTGGCTGCGGGGACCGAAACGGTCACACTGCGGGTCGACGGCGGCGAACGCGCCACGCGCTCGGTGACTCTCGGCACCGACGACTACGAACGCGTCACGTTCTCGCTCGCCGCGTCGTCGCTCACCACCGGCGAGCACACCTACGGCGTCACCACCGAGGACGACGAGCGGACCGGCACGCTGACAGTCGCCGCGGCGACTCCCTCGTTCACCGTCTCCGGGTTCACCGCCTCCGACACCACCGTCGGACGAGCGACCACGTTCGACGTGTCGGCGACGGTCACCAACGACGGCACGAAACGGGGGAGCCAGAGCGTGAGCTACGTGGTCGACGGCACCCCGATCGACAGCACGACGGTGACACTCGCCGTCGGCGAGCAGACGAGCGTCTCGTTCTCGGCCATCAACAGCTCGCAGTTCCAGTCGGGGAGCCACAGACACGCAGTCGAGACGGCGAACGATAGTCGGAGCGGGACCCTGACCGTCGAGGGCCCCACGCCGCCGACGTTCGCGGTGACGGCTCTCGATCCCGAGCGCGTCACCATCGTCAACGAGACGACCGTCGACCTCGCGGCGACGGTCGCGAACACCGGCACCCGGACCGGTAGCCAGCAGGTTCGCCTCCTCGTCGACGACGAGCAGTACTACGCCAGTCCCGTCTCACTCGCCGGCGGCGAACGGACGACCGTCGCGTTCACCGTCGACGTGTCCTCGCTCGATCAGGGATCACACACCTATTCGTTCGCCAGCGCGAACGACAGCCGGAGCGGGACCCTGACTGCCGGGCGCGAGGCCACACCGACGAGAACGCCCACGGTGACGACGACAGCGACTGAACCGACCGAGCACTCGCCGACTTCGACGGTGTCGGTGGCCACGGACTCACCGACGGAGGCCGAGGCGTCACCCAGTGACGAATCGGCGACCGGGACGCCGTCACCGACGACCGTGTCGTCTGAGACGACCGCCCCGACGACTGCACCCGCCTCGTCGACGACGACCGACGCTGTCGCGCCAGGGACCGACTCGGCGTCTCGCTCGCCGGCGACCGACACGACGACACCGACGGGTGGCGGCCTGTTCTCGATGGGGCTGTTGCAGACGATCGCGCTGTCGCTCCTCGCGCTCGTCGCCGTCGTCTACGGGGTGCTCAAGGCCCTGGCGATCTATCTGGGCTACTGATACGGACGGTTGTCGACGTTCCCCCGGTCGACCGCACGACTGCGTGTGGTCGAGCTGGCAAAGACCGACACCGTTCTGCATGACGAGACCGCCACTACTCTTATACTTTCTACGTCCGTCGTCGCCGTCATGACGCTCTCGACGGGGATCGATCCGCTCGACCGGAAGCTCGACGGCGGCATCCACCCGGGGAGTATCGTGGCGATCGTCACGCCGCCCGAGGCACAGGTCGAACCGCTGCTGTGCGCCTCGATCGGTCTCCGCCCCACGCAGTACTTCACGACGGTCAAGACCGAGGACGGCATCCGTCGACAGCTGGAGCGGCTCGGTGGCGACCCACAGCTTGAACACCTCGAACACGTCGGCATCGACGGCGCACTCACGACGATCCGTGACCGAACTAGCGACCTCGGTGCCGAACGCGACGTGATCGTCGACGTGATGGACCCGCTGGAGAACGATCTCTCGATGACCCGCTACTCGACGTTTCTCAGCGACCTCTCGCAGCGTCTCATCGACACCGACAGCATCGGTCTGTTCGCGTGCCTGGACTCGGGCCACGAACCGGACAACCGCGAACTCACGCTGACGATCGCCGACTACGTCCTCCGACTCATCCCCGAACGCGGGAGCAAGAAACTCGCCTACTACCTCGAAGTGCCCAAGGCGACCGGCGTCACGCTGACCGAGAACGAACGCGTGTTCAAGATCGACCTCGGCAGTGACGTGCGTATCGACCGCTCGCGGGACATCTGACCCGCCGAGAACGCCGTTCGACTCACCGACCCGGACCGCTGTGGCTTTCATACGGAGTCTTGGAGCCGTTTCACCGGCCGACCGCGCGACGATGTGCGGTCGACCGGGACAGATCTACAATAAACCGTATCAGGCTCGACGGCCTATCGCTGGTATGTTCGAAGAACGACCGAACCGCGACAGCGAGGTGGTCCTCGTGGGCCGGTCGAACGTCGGCAAGTCGACGCTCATGCGCGAGATCACCGGTCACAGCGTCGACACCGGGCAACAACCCGGTGTCACCCGCAAGCCCAACCACTTCGACTGGAACGGGCCGGACTTCATGGTCACGGACCTCCCCGGCTTTGGCTTCATGAACGGCGTCCCCGAGGAGGTGCGCGAGCAGATCAAGACCGACGTGGTCCAGTACGTCGAGGAACACGCCGACAAGATCCTCGCCGGCATCCTCGTCGTCGACGGCAAAGCGGTGATCGACATCATCGACCGCCACTCGGGCCCCGACGAGATCCCCCACGACGTGGAGATGTTCCACTTCCTCCGCGAGGTCGGCGTCGAACCGGTCGTCGCCGTCAACAAGATGGACAAGGTCGACGACGAAGAGGAACGCCTGAACGACCTCTGTGACCGTCTCGGCCTCTACCCCCCGTGGCAACAGTGGCAAAACACCGTCGCCCCCATCTCCGCGAAACAGGGCAACATCGACCCACTGAACGAGGCGGTGCGCCACCACCTCCACGAGGCCCAGCGCGACGACCTCTTTCAGTTCTTCGGTTAACCACCTTTTTCGACAGCGGGTTCGAGTCGCGCCTCCGGCGCGCTCGAACCGCTTGTCGAAAAACGTGGGCGAAAAAGGCCGGACCTCACTTCGTTCGGTCCGGTGAATCGCGCGAACTACCGGGTCCTTCGGACCGCTCGTTCGCGCGAATGCTCACAGGAACTAGGTGGCGCGCGCTGTCGCTCGCGGCGGCGAGCGACGACACTGTGTGAGGGACGAGGAGCACAGCGAAGCGAGCACCGCAGTCGGCTGGGGAGGCCTGTGGCGCGGTGCTGGGCTGTCCTGGGCGGATCGAAAGGGCGAGTCGCGGTCGCGCGTTCTGCGCGGGCACTATCCGACCGAAGGGAGGATATCCCGCACAAAACGCGCGAGCGGGACGAGGGCTTTCAGTACTCGTTCACGGCCCCAGCAATCGCTCCACCAGCCACACCAACGACAAATCCATCAAAAATCACTGTCGCTAGCGCTCGGCGTGCGGGCTGGGCGACGAGAGGTCCAGTGGTCAGGCGACGTTGAATCCCTTATCGCGGAGGAAGTCCTCGACGCGACCAGTGTGATTGCCCTGGAGTTCGATCTGGCCGTCCTCGACCGTCCCACCACAGGCGAACTTGGACTTGAGGTCCGACGACAGGCTGTCCATGTCCACGTCCGACGGATCGAACCCTTCGATGATCGTTACCTCCTTACCGTAACGGCGCTCGTCGATGCGGATGTTGATCTCCTGAGACTCTTTGGCCACGTCTTCGCAGACGCAGAGTTCCTCAGGGAGCCCGCACGTCGAGCAGACTTCCGACATTACAATGCGGGGGTACGAAATGGACGTATTAAATACTGTCGGGAGTGTTTTTTGTGCGCGTCAGCGAACGATATCGTTCACCAGCGAGACAGCCCTGTCTGCCTCTGCCTCGGTGACCGTGCCGCCGTACCGCGCTCGTTCCCGGATAGCGGCGACTTCGCGGGCCCGTTCGTCGGCGTCGATGGCGTCGAGGTACTCCCGAACGGTCTCGTCGGGGTGGCGCGAGCGGTAGTGTTCCTGCCCGAGGTGGTACACGAGGCGCTGGAAGGCTCGCTCCACGTCGCCGGCGGGTTCGTCGCGGGGCTGGTAGTAGAGCCAGATCGTCCGGTAGGCCCGCTTTCCGACCTCGCTCCGGCGGGCGGCGATGGCGACGCCGACGACAGCCAGCAGTCCCAGCGCGGTCTCCTGGCGTGAGGGGAGCGCGTCGCGCGGGCCGCCGGCGTCGGTGGTCACGGTGACGTTACCACTGCCGCCAGAGGGGTTCGCCCCCGGTCGCGTGACCGTTGTCACGTTGCCGGCCGGGTTGCTTCCCGGTCGGGTTTGGGCCGTCCCGGGGCCGCTCTGGCCGCTGGTGCCGTTGCCGGCGATCGGCGTCAGCGGTTCCGGCGTCGCCGTCGGTGTCGGTGACCACTCCTCGCCGCCGGTCTCGTTGGTGTCCACGTCCGAGAGGTCCTGCTGGCGCGCGGTGTCGAGGTTCTGCTGTTCGGCGGCCGCTCGATCGCTGGCCGGCGTCGGGTCAAACTTCACCCAGCCGTACCCCTCGAAGTACACCTCGACCCAGGCGTGGGCGTCCAGGCCGCGGACGACCCAGCTGTCCTCGGCGACCCGCTCTCCCGGCGTGTAGCCGACGGCCAGTCGCGCCGGAATGTCCTGGCTCCGCAGCATCGTCACCATCGTCGTCGCGTAGTAGGTACAGTAGCCCGCGTTCATCTCGAAGAGGAACGCGTCCGCGATGTTGCCATCGGGTTCGCGCACGTCAAGCGAGTACTCGCGGTTGTTCTCCAGCCAGCGCTCGATCGTCAGGGCCGTCTCGTAGGGGGTGCGGGCGTTGGCGGTCAGGCGCTCGGTGCGCTGGGTGACCCGATCGGGCGTGCTGTCGGGCAGTTGCGTGTAACTCTGGTTGATCGTGGCGGGGTAGGCCATGGTGGTGTTGTTGAGCTGGCTCGGGGAGGCCGCCGGCACGGTGCTGGTCACCTCGTAGCTGTCGCCCTCGGTGATCGTCTGCCCGGTCCCCAGCCCGCCGTCGCCTGCGACACGCGTCGCAGGGTTCCCCTGTGCTTGCACCGGTTTCCAGGCGGCTGGCATCACGTCCACGTCGGTCTCGGCTCGGAACCGCTGGTCGACGATGCGGGTCGGTCCCTGGAACCCTTGCAACCGCCCGCCACCGTACGCTCTGTCGCCGGTCGTGCTGATCCAGCCGCCGCCGGTGTAGCGGTCGAAACTCCCGATCCGCCAGTAGCGCCCCTCGCTGCTGGTGACGGTGAAGCGGACCGCCGGCGAGAGGCTGATCGATCCCTGCACGTCGAGTTCGTCGTCGGACTGCAGCAGGTTCGCCTCGACGGTGTCGGCACCGCTGGGGCTGATGTCGAGGCCGACCCCGGCGGTCGCGGGGACGACCGACACTACCGAGGGGACGATCACCATCAGTGCGGCCGTGACCAGGATCGTCTCCGCGTCGACGATCGGTTCTCCCCGGCGGTCGAAGTCGCCAAAGCCCAGCGCGGCGGTGCCGGCGATGACGCCCGACAGCGTCGTCAGGAGGTCCGCGTCCCCCGTCAGCACGAAGAATCCGAGCGTCCCGCCGGCGACGGCGACCGACAGCCCGTACCGTCGGCGCATCGCGAAGTACCACGTCAGGAACGTCGGTCCGGGCGTGACTGCCAGCGCCCAGGCGCGGATGTTCGAGATCCGCAGGAGCGAGTTGCCGGTCAGCAGGGAGAGCGTGTCCGTCGCGAGGGAGCCGACCTGTGGCGTGCCAGTCAACTGCTGGACGTACCACCAGAGGCCGACCAGGAGCAACACGAGCCCCAGTGCGACCGCAGAGCGGGTCGTCAGCACCCTGGCGAGTATCGTCGCGGCCACCAGCGAGACGGCGACCAGCGTGAGGAACACGGGGCGTGGTCCGACCACGTCGATGAGGAAGTACAGCACCTGCAGGGCCGAGGTGAGCGTCGCCGCGACGGCTGCGAGCGCCGCGATCCGCGTCTTGCCGGCCGCGTCGAGCGACGGCCACCCGAAGCCGGTCCGGTCGGCGGTACTCACGTCACTCCCTCCGCGATCAGCGGGTTGTCACGCGTCATCGCCAGTTCCGTCAGTTCGTGGACGGTCTCGCCCAGCATCACCGTCACGCCCGTCGCGTCGGCGTCGACGCGCACGTCGGCGGCGTCCCAGACCTGCCTCGGGACCTCGCCGTGCGTCGAGCGGGCCAGCAGTTCCAGCGCGCGCTGCTGGTGGGCCTGACCGTGGCCCTCTCCGACCGAGCCGTTCGGTGCCGTCAGCGCGGTCGTCAGCCCCGATCGGAGCGCGCCGACGAACACCGTCGCCGCCGCGGTGGCCATCTCGTCGGCGTAGCCCTCGGTCGACCTGGCGGCGATCGAGATCCCCTCGTCAGTGACGGGGTCGGTAAACTCCGTCACCAGCAGGTCGTCGTACTTCGCGCTGGACTTCCAGTGGATGTCCCGCAGCGAGTCACCGGGGACGTACTCGCGGATGCGGTCGAACTCGCTGCGCTCGCCGCTCTCGGAGCCCAGCGAGCGGACGAACGTCGCCTCGCCCAGCGAGTAGACCGCCGGGTAGACGACGACCTCCGTGCGCTCGTACACCTCGTGGGGCTGTTCGACCAGGCCGAGCACGTCGCGGACGGCGACGGTCGTCCGCGTGATCTCGTGGACGCCTCGCCGGTCGTAGTCGAGTTCGTAGCTGACCGTCGCCGGCAGCGTCCGCTCGAAGTCAGTCGTCCCGGACAGCCCCTCGGGGAGTTGTTCGGTGATCGTCGCGACGCCACGGCCCTTGACGGTGGTCGTGATCGTTCGGGACTCGCCGGGAAAGCCCCGACGGGGCTGGGTCCGCTCGACGGTCGGCGCACCGGTGCGTTTCACCTGGAGCGCCCCGGCCGCCAGCGCGATGACCAGCGGTGCGGCCACGGCGTTGAGCGATCGCGGCCCGGCGAGCCAGGCCATGGTCACTGCCACGACCACCACTGCGACCGCGGCGACGCCGCGACGTGTCAGTCTCATTCTTCGATCGCGACGGTGTCGAGGGCCGCCTGGATCAGCCCCGACCCGGTCTGCTCGGCCGTGTCCGTCCGGACGCGGTGTGGCAGGACCACCCGCGCCTCGGTCCGCACGTCGTCGGGGATGACGTAGTCCCGGCCGTCCAGAACCGCGCGGGCCTGTGCGGCCCGTAACAGCGAGATGCTCCCGCGGGGGCTCACGCCGAGTTGTCCGTGGTCACGGGTGTACTGGGCCAGTCGCGTCGCGTAGCTCCGCAGTGGCGCTTCGATCGTCACGTCCGACGCGGCTTGCTGGGCCCGGCGGAACTCCTCGACGCTGGCGACCGGTGAGAGGCTCTCGATCGGGTGGTCGCTGACGACGCGTTCGAGCATCGCCGTCTCGTCGTCGGGACTGGGGTATCCAAGGTGGAGTTTCTTCATGAAACGATCCAGTTCCGCCATCGGCAGGTCGTAGGTACGGTTCTGCTCGACGGTGTTCTGGGTGGCGATGACGGTGAACGGATCGGGCACCTCACGGGTCTCGCCGTCGACGGTGACCTGTTCTTCTTCCATGGCTTCCAGCAGCGCCGACTGCGTCTTCGGTGGCGCGCGGTTGATCTCGTCGCCCAGCACCACGTTGGCGAAGATCGGACCGGGCTGGAACTCGAAGGTCTCGCTCTGCTGGTTGTAGATGTTGACGCCGGTCACGTCCGAGGGTAGCAGGTCGGGCGTGAACTGGACGCGCTTGAAACTGCCGTCGAAGGAAGCGGCGACGGCCTTGGCGAGCATCGTCTTGCCGACGCCGGGCACGTCTTCCAGCAGGACGTGGCCCCCACCGAGCATCGCCGTCAGGATGTGCTCGATCTCGCCGTGGTGGCCGACGATGACCTGCTCGACGTTCTCGATTACCTGCGTCGCGACTCGATTGGCGTCACTGAGGGCGGTCTCAGATTGGGACCCTCGTGTTGTATCCGTATCTGTCATGGGTTCTCGTGTCCGACGCACGCGCGCTGGGGTCGACGGGGCCGTTCCCCGCGACGGGGCCCTCCCCAACGTGGCTCCCACGGGCCGCGACGACGCCTCGAACGCGCGCAATTCCAGTCGTAGCCGGGCTTTAGGAGTCTGCCTATGTAACTCTGCTGGATGGTAGCCCGCCACATGCACGACCGCGACTGAGACGGAGTCTTGTCGCGATGTACCGGTGATCCTCTCCCCCGTGGCGACGATCACCGATACGCATCTACAATACTCCGTATGAAGCGTGCGGTGACAGGTCGGTCGACGGTCGTACAGCCGGCAGTGTCACCACTCTTTACAGTCGGGACAGACCAGTCCGGGCTCGCCCTGCCACCGGTACGCGACGACGGTGCCACAGGCCGCACACGACTCGCCGTCGGGCGACCAGGCGGCCGTCGCCGTCGCCGGCTCGACTGTTTCGGGGGAGACGCCCTCGTCGTCGATCTCGTCGTCAGTGTCGGGATCGTCCGTCGCTCCGCCACCGGTCTCGGGAGCGCCCGTCTCGGTGTCGCCCTGCTCCGCTCTGCCGGCCGTCTCTCTGTCACCGTTCGCCGCGTCGTCGCTCGACGCCGACTGCGTGTCGCTGTCGCCGGACTCTACGTCCGCCTCCTCGCCGTCACCGCCGAGGAACTCGTCCAGCGAGGCGTCTTCTGGCATGGGCGCTCTTTCGGGTCGCCGTCCCTTGTCACTGTCGGCGTTCGTCGTGACGCTCGGGACCACGAGCGTGAATGGCTGGCGCACGCGCGACGACCCGGGGTGCTTTTGTGGGTGACTCCCCCAGCTAGACACATGGGATTTGGTAGCTACGACGAGTCCGAGCAGAAGGACCAAGACAACGACCTCGACGACGACGAAGCCGTCACCGTCCACAACAACGACCACGACGGCGAGATCAACTTCGAGTCCAACGCCGATCAGGACGAGCTGATCGGCCGTCTCGACGAGATGCGCGACGAGGACGAGGAGTAACTGTTTTTCCGGGGATACGGAAAGTTGTAGTTGCTTACCGGTGAGCGTCGCCACGGGGTAGACGCTCACCAGTACATCGCTACAACCGTCCGTATGAAACCACAACCCCTACCTCACCGCTCCGACAGTCCCCGGTATGGAACTGGGCGTTATCGGACTCGGGCGGATGGGACGGATCGTCGTCGACAGAGTACTGGATGCGGGCCACGACGTGGTCGCGTTCGACATCTCGGAGGAGGCCGTCGCGGACGCGGCCGAGGCGGGTGCGACGCCAGCGGACTCCATCGCGAACGTGGCCGACCAGCTGGGCGAGGACAAGCGCATCTGGCTGATGGTGCCGGCGGGCGACCCGATCGACGCCGCGCTGGACGAACTGGACGGGCTGGTCGACGGTGACGACGTGATCGTCGACGGTGGCAACTCCAACTTCCACGACACGCTCCGACGCGCCGAGCGGACCGAGGCGGCCTACGTCGACTGTGGCACCTCGGGCGGCCCCGCCAGCGCCGAGGAAGGGTTCTCGCTGATGGTCGGCGGCCCGGAGTGGGCCTACGAGGATCTGGTCCCCGTCTTCGACGCCGTCGCCACCGGTCCCGCGGGCCACGATCGCATGGGTGAGACCGGCAGCGGCCACTACGTCAAGATGGTCCACAACGGCGTCGAGTACGCGCTGATGCAGGCCTACGGCGAAGGGTTCGAACTGCTGGCGGAGGGCCGCTTCGACCTCGATCTGGAGTCGGTCGCGCGGACGTGGAACAACGGCGCGGTGATCCGCTCGTGGCTGCTGGAACTGTGCGAGGAGGCGTTCCGCGAGGAAGGCAACGAACTGGGCGACGTGGCCGACCGGATCGAGGGCGGCTCGACCGGCACCTGGACGGTGCAGGAAGCGCTCGAACAGGAAGTCCCGACGCCGCTGATCTACCAGGCGCTGGCCGAGCGCTTCTCCTCTCGATCGACGGATGGCGACGGCCCCGGCCGGTTCTCACGACGGCTAGCCAATCGGCTTCGCTACGGATTCGGTCGTCACGACGTGCCGCGGCGGGAAGAATAGCGCCGTTAGTGAAAGTCTGCATACGGCGAGCGAAGCGAGGCGTTTCACCGGTCGCGAGTGCAACGAGCGACCGGCCTTTTTCACCCATGTTCGCAAGAGCAGTGCTCTTGTGAGCCCATCAGAGATCGGAGATCTCTAAGGATGTTTTTGCGCAAGCGGTTCGCGCTCTGCGCGAACCCGCAGGCGAAAAAGATGGGCGGGCAAAACAACAGCATAATAAGCCAGTGCTCCAAAGCCTCGCGCATGGTAGACCCAGTGAGTGTCGCCGCCGGGGCCGTACTCACCCTCACCGTCGTCGCGCTCCACTACACCTCGGGAACGGGCTGGGAACCGAACGACGATATCTCCCAGGACGTGATCGAGCAGCGGGCGGCGACGGTGCCAGAGACGGACTTCGCGGAACCGTACAACCGCTCGATCGGCGGTGGCGGTGGCGCAGCGGCGATCCCCGCCGGCGAGGGCGGCGCAGAACTCGAAGAGAGCGAGGAAGAGGAAGACGAAGGCTTCGACCCCGACACCATCGCCGACGACGAGGTCGAGTACTACGAGATCGAGTACGCGAAGGAAGGCGAGACCATCGAGGTCGCCAACAACGAGACGGTGCTGGACGCCGGCGAAGACGAGGGCTGGGACCTCCCCTACGCCTGCCGACAGGGCCAGTGTGTCTCCTGTGCCGGCCAGATCCAGGACGGCAACGCGCTCGATCACGTCCGCCACAGCAACAACGAGGCGCTGTTCGACGACGACCTCGAAGACGGTTACTGCCTGACCTGCGTCGCCTACCCGACCGCCGAGTTCACTATCGAAACCGGCGAACAGCCGTAAACTACCCCACCCTACTTCGCTCGCCCGTAACGGACTCGCTCGTTGAGGGTTCCGTCAGACTGCGTCTGACGACGTACAGACTGTGAGTCTGCACTGGGGCTTTGATGTGGACTCGCGGCAATCAGTCGCCAGCAATTGGCTGGTGACTCTCGCCGTTCAACATCCCACCATTCACACGCACGTCTACTGGTGCGTCTCCGCTCCCCGACGTGGGCGAGGACCGGAGTCTGTGTTGTCGTTTTCGGGCGTAGCGGAGCCCGATGTTTTTCGCGCCGTTGTAGTCCGCGTTCACTTCGTAGCCGCACTTCTCGCACTCGAAGTGTTCGCCGTGGCGGTTGTCGTCGTGCGTGAATCCACAGTCCGTCCGAGAACAGCGTTGGGACGTGTGATCTGGCTCGACTTGCTCCACGGAGACACCATGTTCGGGGGCTTTATACTCGACGTACTCGAACAGGCGTCGGAACGCCCACACGTGGTGCCACTTCGCGTGGAAGCCGCTCTCGGATGTCAGTCAAGTCCTCGAACACGATCACGTCGCACTTGTTCTCGACAGCTTCCGCGACGATCTCGTTGGCGACGGTGTGGATGTACTGTTTCCGCCATGCTTCTTCGCGTTTGCCGAGGCGAAGCAGGGCGTTGTGTGCGGCCTGGGTCCCGCGCTGTTGCATCTCTCGCCGTCGCTTCTCGAATTCACGACACCAGTGATCGTAGTCGTCCCCCTGCCAGAAGCGCCCGGTGGAGGAGACGGCGAGACTGTTGACACCGAGGTCGATACCGAGGACTGTTTGGTGCTCGGTATCTGCCGAACCCTCAGACGGCCCGTCGTCTCCGTCCGAGTCGTACTTCCGCGTAGTGATGTGGAAGAAGAACTCGTCGTCCACTGCGTCGTACTGGAGCGTACTCGCACGGAACTCGAACTCCTCGGACAGCACGTATCGCTCGTAGGGAGTCGGGCTGTCCGAGGGAAGTGCATAGTCGCACTCGACACGTCCGTTGACAGTCGAAAGCGAGACTTTGTTCCGGTAAAACGTGGCACTCCGTTTATCGTAGAGCATACTCCACGAGGTGAACGCCGGCTGACTCACTCGCTTCCCCTGTTTCCACCGTTCGACGCATCCTGTGACGGCGTGGACCGCGCGTCGGATGGCTTCTTGGACCAGGTTCGCAGTGAGATCGGTTTCGTCACGGAGATCGTCGTAGAGCGCAGCTCGTGCGGTCGTGTTGGTCGTCACACACTCAGTGTAAGAGCGGTCGGACCAACAGAACTCAGCGGCGCGGTTGGCGCAGTGACGGAACTGCCGGGCGGATTCATGGAAGTCGTCGCGGCGCTCGTCGGGAACGTCCAGTTTGACGGCTGCGGTACGCCGCACCTCCATGATTTAGATGTAGTACTGAAAATTGTTAACTTTTCGGGCCCGGATATTCGAAGTATGCGGGTTGCGTCGTACCATGTCGGTTTCTGCTCACGAGCACGGAGTGCCCGTTCGCACGACCCGCGGCGCGTAGCGCCGCGCTGTCCTCTCCGGCCTACTCGCTCCCTGCGCTCGCTCTCTTCTCACGGGCGCGAAGCGCCCGTTCGAATGGTCAGCGGGACCGAAGGTCCCGCACGACTTGAGGCCGGAGGCTCCACCTCGAAACTGCTGATACGGACGGCTGTCGACGTTTCTCAGGCCGACCGCACGACTGCGTGCGGTCGATCTGGGACAGGCCGACGACGTGCCGTGTGACGCGCGCTTCTTTCGAGCTATCGAACGAACCCGGTAGCGAGGGTTCTGCTCACGCGAGCCGAACACAGTGCGCCTCGCCATCGGGTTCGAATCCCCCACGACCAGTACAGTGTGTCTCATAGGTGTTCTCGTCGTAGTCCATAGATTCTCTCTCGGAAGAATCGAACGCCAGAGCCGGTCGAGCGGCCTGTTCTCTCCGACCGGCTACGATAACCCCTATCGGAACCTGCCTCGCAGCGTCACTCCGCTCTCGTCAGCGTGATCTCGCCGTTCGTGGACTCGATCGACAGTTCGGGGCCGCCGTCCCCGAGCGTCCCGGAGACACTGCCGCCGGTGATGTCGTCGTCGCTCGCCAGTCCGAGATCGCCGTCGACGGTCAGCCCGCCCACGGTCGTCTCGGCGCTCACGTCGGCGTCCAGATCCGGTCCGACGCCCACGTCGATGTCGCCGTTGACCGATTCGATCACCACGTCGTCCGCGATCGCGGGGACGGTCACGTCGATGCCGCCGTTCGTCGACGACACGTCACCGACGCTGTCGAGACCGCTGGCTGTGATTTCGCCGTTGGTCGTCTCCATCTCGACTGGACCGCCCACGTTCCTGACCTGCAGATCGCCGTTCGTCGTCGCGACGCGCTCGACGGTCGTGTCGCTCGGGCACTGGATCGTCATTGACACGTGGGCGGTCTCCGGGCCGAGGAAGCCGCCGAGCGGCCCCGAATCGAGCTCCGTCTCGATTGTGAGTCGCCCGTCCGTTTCGCTCGTGGTCACGCTCGTCGCGTCGAGTTCGCTCTCGGTACCGGTCCGCTCCAGTTCCAGCGTGATCTCCTCGCTGTCGGCCTCCTCGACGGTGATCGGCCCGTTGACGTTGTCGACTTCGAGGGCCGTATCGCTGGCGTCGAAGGTGCGGGTCTCGATCTCGGTCGTCTCCCGAGAGTCGCCGGCGGCGACACAGCCCGAGAGAGCGGCGAGTGCGGTTCCAGTCGATGCGAGCATCGCACGGCGGGTGATCGTTCGGTCTGCCATACCTGGTCGTACACGGGATACTGATAAACAGCTGACTCACAGTTTCAGGGTCAGAAACTGTGGGGCCAGCTCAGGGTAGTGTGGACGCGGCCGTCCGATTAACTATCGGAGTGCCGACTGTTTCCGATACGGATTGCTGTCGATCTGCCCCGACGACTACTGGTACGGGACGACAACAACCCTCTCAGTCGCGCGGTACACACGAGATGGTGCGGTTGTTCACGGCTATACAGCCGGTCTTGTCTCTTGGAGAGTGATCGTGTAAGCCACGGTTACGCCTCCATCACGAGTCCCGCGGGCCAGTGTTGCGCTTTCGGGTCGTGGGGAACGCGTGCGTACTCAGCGTAAGGCGAGCCACTCTCGCCGAGCCGGTCGCTACTTCCATCATTACAATAATCGCGTCGTCCCTAGCACGTCCTGCAGAGTGTTTGAATTATGATAATAGTATCGAACCAACTACGATCGTGCGGGAGGAACCGATGACGAACGACAACGAGCATCGGATCGAGGACGGTCGACAGCGTGAGGACGGAGGTCCGACCGACGACGGGACGGCCGTACCGCTCACTCGCCGGGGCGCACTTGCGCTCGGCGGGGCTGCCCTCGGCGGGACGGCGCTGACGGGCGTCGGACTGGCGCAGGAGGGCGACGATGGTGACGGTATGGACGACGGCGACGACGAGAGCGACGACATGGATGACGACGGCGACGATGGCGACGACATGGACGACGGCGCACGCAGCTACCGCGTCACCGTCGCGAACCTGACCCGGGGCCAGCCGTTCACGCCGCCAGCGGTCGCCCTGCACCAGCCATCCGTCGAGGTCTTCTCGGTCGGCGAGCCGGCGAACACCCCTACACAGGAGATCGTCGAGAACGGGAATCTCCAGCCGTTAGTGGATCTGATCGAGAGTACCGACGCTATCAGGGCCGCCGCAGTCGGTGACGCGCCGCTGGTCCCCGACGACGACCCCGGCGACACGGGCAACCCTTACTACACGTCGCTGGAGCTGTCGGCCGACGCCAGCGCGACCCACCTGACGTTCATCAGCATGCTGATCGCCACAAACGACGGCATCGTCGGGCTGGATACGGTCCCGCTCCCCGAGGCGGTCAACGCTTCGCGGACCTACTACGCCAACGGCTACGACGTGGGCACCGAACAGAACACCGAGCAGTTCTCGGACATGGTGCCGCCCGCCCAGACGCTCATCCTCGGCGAGGGATCGGGCGGGACGGGCGAGAGCAACGAGGAGATCGCCGAGGACGGCGTGATCACGCCGCATCCCGGAATCGAAGGCGGGGTGGACCTCGATCCGTCGGTGTACGGCTGGCGCGAACCGGCCGCGCTGGTCCAGGTCGAACGGCTCCCTGGTGGAGGCGACGGCGACGATGACGACGACAGCGACGACGGTCAGACCGAGTACGAGACCGAGCTGTCCGGCGAGAACGAGGTGCCACCGGTCGAGACCGAGGCGTCGGGCGAAGCGACGATGACGCTGAACGAGGCCGGGGACGAACTGGCCTACGAGATCAGCGTCGAGGACATCGAGGGTGTCGTCGCAGCCCACGTTCACTGTGGCGACAGCGACGAGAACGGCCCGATCGGCGTCACGTTGTTCTCGGGCGGGCCGGTCTCGCCGGAAGGCGTCCTCGTCGACGGCACGGTGACAGCACCCGACAGCGACAACAATTGTGGCTGGGCGACGCTCGACGACGTGGTGGCGGCGATCGAGGCCGGCGACGCGTACGTCAACGTCCACACGCAGGCCAACCCGGCCGGCGAGATCCGGGGCCAGCTATAGGACGGGGTGGCAGCCCGCCGCCTCGCTGTCACCGGGACCGACCTTTACGGTCTCGCCACTCCCAGCCAGACGTATGGCACCCGTCCGCAGACTCGTCGTCGACGTACTGAAACCCCACGAGCCGCCACTGCCCGACTTCACCGGACAGCTGGCCGACCTCGATAGCGTGGCCGGCGTCACCGCCTCGCTGGTCGAACTGGACCAGGAGGTCCAGAACGTCAAGTTCACGTTCGAGGGCGAGGCGCTGGCGGTCGACGCCGTCGAGGCGGCCATCGAGGAACAGGGTGGCAGCGTCCACTCGGTCGATCAGGTCGCCTGCGGCGAGTACGCCGTCGAGGACCAGCGGACTCTCCAGGACTGACCGTGTCCTCGCTCGGACAGCGCATCCGTCGGTTGCTCGCCAAGGAGGACGTGCGCTCGATCTCGCGGCGGTACTTCGTCTCGAACGGCTTCGACGGCACCCTGACCTGCATCGGCGTCGTCGTCGGCGCGGTCCTCTCGGGCGTCCCCGACGGCGCGACGGTGATCAAGATCGGACTGGGTGCGGCCGTCGGCCTGGGGACGTCGGCGGTCTGGAGCGTCTGGGAGATCGAACGTGCCGAGACGAAAGCGGAGATCATCCGACTCGAACAGGCCATGCTCACCGATCTGGACGACACGCGCATCCAGCGCGAACAGAGTGGCGAGCGCGTCCTCCACGCGACGATGAGCGGCCTCGGCCCCATGATCGGGATCCTGATTCCGCTCTCGCCCTTCTTCTTCGAGGGGTCGCTCCTCTCGATGACCGAGGCCGGTCTCACTGCCGTGGGACTGGGGATCGGCGTGCTCGGCGCGTTCGGGGCCTACATGGGGTCGATCTCCGGCCAGCGGTGGTACGTCGCGGCGCTCCGGATGGCGCTCGCCGGGCTGGTGGTGGCGGTGATCAACGTCTTCCTGCCTGGGTGATTCAGATTCTGATTCGGACGGTGCTGGTGGTGCCAGGGAGTCCTCGAAAGCCCTCGCCCTTTCGAGGTGTTGGTCTCCGTCTCACCGAGAGCAGCGGTCACTCCCCACCGCTCTCCTAGTCACCGATCTCGCACGTACCGCTTCGAGAGCCAGCCGACGAGCACGAGCAGCGATGCACCCACCGCCAGCGCCCCGCCGAGCACCCCCCAGTCGGCCAGCGAGAGCGGGACCGTCCCGAAGTAGTTCCGCAGTGGGGTGTAGAGAACGGCCAGGTGGAGGCCGAACGAGCAGAGGACGGCGGCGGCGAGCCACGGGTTCGACAGCAGCGGCGTGTTCCGCGTCCACCGAACGACGTACAGTTTGGCGAACTCGAAGACGACGAAGCCCGTGAAGACCATCGTCATCGCGTAGGGCGTCACAGCGGGTGCGCCGTCGAGGGTGTAGAGCATCACGCCGAGCATGACTGCCGTGGCGACGACGCCGAACCCGCCGATGAGGCCGAGCATCTCCCGGTCGAGGATGCGGTCGGACCGGTCGCGCGGATCGCGCTCCATCACGTCGCCGGCGGGGTCAGTCCCGAGTGCCAGCGCGGGGAGGCCGTCGGTCAGGAGGTTGATCCAGAGCAACTGGACTGCCGGCAAGATCAGGTAGCCCCAGAGCGACGCGAGGAACACGAGCGCGACCTCGGCGGCGTTCGCACTCAGGAGGTAGGCGACGAACTTCCAGACGTTGTCGAAGATGGTTCGGCCCCGGCGGATCGCCGCCCTGATCGTCGCGTAGTTGTCGTCCAGCAGGACCATGTCGCTGGCCTGCTTGGCCACGTCGGTGCCCCGGATGCCCATGGCGATGCCGATGTCGGCGTTCTTCAGCGCGGGGGCGTCGTTGACACCGTCGCCGGTCATCGCCACCGTGTGACCGGTCGCCTGCAGGGCCTGCAGGACGCGGACCTTGTGGGTCGGTTCCGCACGGGCGAACACGTCGGTCTCGTCGACCCGTGCCTGCAGTGCCTCGTCGCTCAGTTCTCCCACTTCCTGTCCGGTCATGACCGCTCCACCCAGGCCGATCTGTCGGGCGATGGCCCGCGCCGTCTGGGCGTTGTCGCCGGTGATCATCTTCACGTCGATACCGGCGCGGTGGGTGTCTGCGACGGCGTCGGCGACCTCCGACCGTGGCGGGTCGAGCAGGCCCTGCAGACCGACGAAGATCAGGTCCTCCTCTGGATCGCCCTCGCGCTCGGTGGCGGCGAACGCCAGCACCCGCAGGGCGTCGTCGGCGAACGTCTCGATCTGTGCCCGGATCCGCTCGCGAGTCTCGTCGTCCAGCGGTTCCCGCCCGTCCGGGCCGAGGATGCGGTTCGACCGCTCCAGCACGACCTCCGGCGCGCCCTTGACGTAGGCCTCGTCCTCGTGGACTGTGGCCATCCGGCGGCGCTCCGCGGAGAAGGGCCGTTCGTCGACGCGGGGGCACTCCTCGCGCAGTCTGTCCACGTCGAGGCCGGCGTCGTGGGCCGCCCGGACCAGGGCCCGCTCGGTCGGGTCGCCCTCCTCGACCGTCGCGTCGTTGCAGACCGCCCCGATCGTCAGCAGTCGTTCGAGGCGGTCGTCGCCGAGTCGCTGGTCGGCGACGGCCGTCCCGCCGTCGGTGCCGGCGACCGCGTCGGCTGCTGATTGCTCCGCTCTCCCGCTCTCGGTGGCGACATCACCATCGTCGCCGCCGTCGATCGCGACGGTCTCGTCGTCGATCCACGCGGCCCGCACGCGCATCTCGCCCTCGGTGAGCGTCCCCGTCTTGTCGGTACAGACCACGTCGACAGAGCCCAGCCCTTCGACGGCCGGCAGCGTCCGCACGAGCGCGTTCTCGTCGGCCATCCGGCGGACCCCCAGCGCCAGCGTCAGCGTGACGACCGCCGGCAGTCCCTCGGGGATGGCGGCGACCGACAGCGAGATGGCGGTCAGCGCGGCCTGCACGAGTTCGGTCCCGCCGACGATCAGCAGGGGGATCAGCACTGCTGACAGCGCCAGCACCCCGATCCCGAGTTTCCGCCCCAGCGAGTCGAGATCCCGCTGGAGGGGCGTCTGGGCGTCCTCGGCGGTCAGCAGTGCAGTCGCGATCTCGCCCATCTCGGTGTCCATCCCGGTCCCGACGACCAGCGCCGTCGCCGACCCGCGGGTGACGCTGGTCCCCTTGAACACCATGTTGTCGCGCTCTGCCAGCGGCGTCTCGGCCGGGAGCGCCTCGATCCCCTTCTCGACGGGGACGCTCTCGCCGGTCAGCGGTGCCTCGTCGACCTCCAGCGACTGCTCCTCGACGAGTCGGGCGTCCGCTGGGACCACGTCGCCCCCGGAGAGGACGAGTACGTCGCCGGGGACCAGTTCCGTCGCGGGAATCGTCCGCTCGGTCCCGTCGCGCCTGACGGTCACGTCCGGCGCGGCCATCTCCCGGAGGGATTCGAGGCTGCGTTCGGCGCGGTACTCCTGGACGAAGCCGAAGACGCCGTTGGCCAGCAGGATGATCCCGATCAGCACCGCGTCGACGGTGTGACCGATCGCCAGCGAGACGGCCGCGGCGACGAGCAACACCCAGATGAGCGCGTTCGAAAACTGCGCGAGGAAGACACCGAGCGGACCGCGGCGCTCGTCGGCTGTAATCTCGTTGGGCCCGACGGCGTCGAGGCGTTCGCTCGCCGTCGCCGCGTCGAGGCCGTCCGGGCCGCTCTCGACGGCGTCGTAGCAGTCCTCGGCCGGGCGAGCGTGCCAGTCGTCGGTGGTGTCCTGCGTGTCTGGGCTGGGCATCGGTGATCTGCGGTGGCTGTCGTCGTTCGGGTCGGCTGTCGCTCGCTGTCCTCGCCGGCGGCCCGCGACGGCATCAGTCTCCGCCGGGTGTCTCCTTTCGCGTGGTCAGCGCTGCGGGGTCGAGGCGGAGGAACTCGAAGGAGACGACGCGCGTCGGTTCGTCGAAGATGTCCACGAGCGGGATGTCGACGTGGTCGAGGCCGTCCAGCGCCGCCGTGCCGACCGCTTCGGACTCCACGTTCTCCAGTTGGCCGCGGGCGACTACGCTCCGGTAGTGACCGTCGTCGTCGCTCCCGTAGGTGACGAACGTGGCGGCTCTGCCGTCGAGGTCGCCCTTCTCGCTGTCCGGACCGGCCGCGAGCCGGAAGTAGAAGACCGACGCCGTCGGGTCGTAGCCGTAGGAGACCGGGACCGCGTGTGGCGGATCGTCCTCACCCGTCGACAGTGAGACGACGCCGGTCCCGCCGTTGCCGAGCATGGCGTCCCGCTCCTCGTCTGTCAACGCCTGTGACGTATCAGGACTCATAGTTGAAAATACGACAGGTGCGGTAATAAAAGCGCGCCCGCCGACGGGTTCAGACGGACGGTTGTCGACGGTTCCCCAGTCGACCGCACGACTGCGTCCGGTCGATCTGGGATGGATCGACACCGTTCCGTATCAGGTTGTCAGTGACTGGCAGCCAGTCGGTCACGTCGCCATGCCAAAACACCAGTCGCGACGCCGGCGAGGAGCGCGATGGCGACGACGACAGTCGTCTGGAGGCTGCCGACGACCGGCACGTCGACGTAGGTGACTGCGGCCAGAGCCGCGAGCACGTAGCCCATTCCTGCCATCCCCTCGGCGAGCCAGCGCTGGCGGGGCAACAGCCGATCGTACTGGAGCGTGACTCCCAGCAGTGTCAACAGGGCGGCCATCCCGCCGGACGCGACCCCGAGAATGCCGGCCACGACCCCCGTCTGGATGACGGTGATGATCGTCGCCGCGACGGCTCCGAAGACGGTCACACCACAGCCGACGCCGACGAGGAGCGCGCGCCTGTCCATACCACCGGGACGCCGGCAACGCTGAAAAAGCTACGCGGCCGCGAACTGCCCGGATGCGGCGATGGTGATCGAGGCGACGGGTGGCTGATCAGATCCGGGACTCCCGCCCCGGGCGTTACCCGATCGTGCGGTCGAGGAACTGCCGGATCGGGACCGGGCCGGCCGGTGGGACGCCCTCGACGAGCGCTTCGGCGGTCTCGCCCTCGCTGACGTGGGTCGTCTCGCGGATCGTCTGAGCGGGTGTCGGGGTCGCGGCGAGGAGGTCCATCGCCACTCGTTCCGATTCGATGGCTTCGGGGCCGTCGCTGGTCCAGACGTGTCCGAGATCGTGGAGTTCGTACAGCACGGTGTCGACGCCGTGCTCGTCGAGCGCGTCGAACAGGAGACGGCTGTGTTCGACGGACACGACGGTGTCTTCGCGGCCGTGCACGACGAGTGTCGGCGGACTCGCCTCGGAGACGTGCGTGAGCGGACTCGCCCGCTCGAACGCCGCTTCGCGCTCCGAGCGCGGGCCGCCGAGCAGGATCGATTCGGGCGTCGCCGGATCGTCCGGCGTCAGCGTGAGGTCGGTCGGTCCGTACCAGTCGACAACCGCCTGCACGGCCCCCGACGCCTCGGGTGCGACGGTCTGTTCGAGATCGCTCGCCGGGACGCCGTCGCCCGCGAGGGCCGTCACGTCGTCGACCAGTCCCGCGAGCAGCGCCAGGTGGCCGCCGGCCGACGCACCCCACGCGGCGACCCGGGTCGCGTCGTAGCCGTAGTCGTCGGCGTTGGCCCGGAGCCACCGGATCGCCGCCTTCACGTCCACGAATTGATCGGGGAATCGTCCTCGAGGCGTGGGATTGTCGGGGTCGATCATCTCGCCAGTCTCGTCGACGAGGCCGTCGGGAACCGCGGCGAGTCGATAGCTCACGCTGGCGATCGCACAGCCCAGTTCGGCCGCGTACCGCGCCGGGTCGGGCACGTTGTCGCGGGTCTCGGCGATCCAGCCACCGCCGTGGACGTAGACGACCAGCGGCGGGGCGTCTGCGTCGGGGACGTACAGATCCAGCTTCAGCTCGCCGGCATCCCGCTCGGCGTACGTTACGTCTTCGGTGACCGTGACTGCCGTCCGCTCGTCGCTCTCGTCTCTCGGCGGTGTCACAGCGGGGCGAGGGCGGGGCCCGGAATAAAGCTATTGTGCCCCCGGTAGCGACCGGAGTGCTATGTAGCGGGCGCTCATCTCTCCAGTCATGGACCATGTCGAATACGCCTACACCGGCGGGATGGACGACGACGAGATCGAGCGGCGATTCCGGTCGGTCGACACGGGTGTGCTGTCGCTGGCCAAGGGCGACGAGGCCTACGCCGTCCCGCTGGCCCACCACTACGACGGCGAGCACCTCTACTTCAGGCTGGGCAAGACCGACGACAGCACGAAGTGGGCGTGGATCGACGCGACCGAGCGGGCGAACTACGTCGTCTACGGGACCGAACCGGCGGTCGACGCCGACGAGATCGAATCGTGGAGCGTCCAGATCACCGGCACGCTACGCGAACTGTCACCCGAGGAACGCGAGCGGTTCGACACGGCCGAGATCAACCGCGACTTCGCGCCGATCCGGCTTTTCGACGAGGCCGTCGCGGACGTGGACATCGCGATTCTCGAACTGGCGATCGACTCGATCACCGGCCGGCGGACCGACGACAGCACCGTCTGACACGGTCGATTCGGGCGGCCGCCGTGACACCCCCGTCCTCGACCGTCACGGCTCCTCGACGCTCGGCAGTTCGACCGCGAAGACCGCACCGTCGAGGTCCGACCCGTCGTCGACGGGCCCGTCCTCGATCCAGATGCGGCCGTCACAGTTCTCGACGAGTCGCTGGACGAGATACAGTCCGATTCCCGTGCCGCCGCTGTCGAGTCCCTTCTCACCTTTCCCGAACACCGTCTCTTTCTGATCGTCTGGCACGCCGGGACCGTTGTCGGCGACCCGGACGACGATCGTCTCCTCGCATTCGCTCACCGCGACCTCGACTTCGGGCACGTCGCTGTCGTTGTGCTGGACGGCGTTCTTCAGGAGGTTCCGGAACACGGAGTCGAGCATGTCGTTACACAGGACCGACGTGTCCGGCACCGAAAGAACTCGCACGATCGCGTCGTCGTACGTCGACCGGACTTCGGTGACCGCCCGATCGAGTGCCGCTTCGAGGCGGACTGGCGTCGGTTCGGTCGATTCGGTGAGGAAGACCTCCGCGATGTCGCGGGCCGTAGTCGTCAGATCGACCGCGTGTTCGGCGCTACCGACGATATCCCTGGCGTACTCGCCCTCCTCGCCGTCGAGCGAGTCGACGAGAGCGTCCGCGTACGCGAGGACGACGTGGAGGTCGTTGCGGATGTCGTGGCGCAACACCTGATTGAGCACGTCGAGGTTGTCACGCTGGTCCGTGAGTCGCTGCTCCTGTTCTTTGCGTTCGGTGATGTCTCGCGAGTGGATCGAGAGGCCGTGGTCGTCAGCGAACACTCGTAGTTCGAGCCAGTAGTCGAACGGCTCGGGGACGTACTGTTCGAACTCCGCGGGCTCGCCAGTCGCCATCACCGCGCGATACCGGCGTTCGAGTTCGCCCGGAATATCCTCACCGAACGCTTCCCAGAGGACCTCGCCGACGATGTCCTGTGGTTCGATTCCGGTTCGCTCCGCCATCCGGTCGTTCCAGAACGTGACCCGCCAGTCCTCGTCGACGGTGTAGATCGCGTCGGTCGTGCGATTGAGCAGTCGGTACTGCTCGGAGATGTCGATCGCGGCGAACATCGCACCCTCCACGTCCCCCGCTTCGTCGTAGAGTGGCTCTGCAGCCGCTCGATAGCGGTTCTGTCCCCTCGGTCTGAACAACGTGAACTCCCGATCGACGCGGGACTCGCTCTCCATCGCATCCCGTTTGAGCTCGGTCGTTGGTCGGGCCACTCCCTCGTCGAACAGTTCTGCGTCGGTCCGCCCGAGGAGGAGATTCTCGGGCGGTTCGTCCGACGAATTGTGGACCCACGTGTGTCTGTGGTCGCGGTCAACGTACGCGGCGTTCAGCTCTCCGGTTTCGAGCACCAGTCGTAGCAGCCGCTTCGTCCGTTCCAGCTCGCGTTCGAGGGCCTCGTCAGCCATCGTCCCACGCTCGACGAGCCGTGACCCCACCACGGCGGGAGCGAGACGAACACCGGCGACCGGTCGCCCAGACGAAACACTTGGTCATACGTCGACTGAAGGGGGCAGTATCTATAAAATCTCGGTCGAAAGCCGACTGATACTGTTTATTTGTTTACTACCGGTCGAGACGGTATCGGCGGTACCCCTCGAACGCCGCCGGGAGACCGAGCGGAGCGGCGAGGACGCCGAACGCGACGAGTGCCGCCCACGCGCGCCCGGAGCGCCACAGCGCCAGCAGCGTCGCGAGGACGCCCAGCGCCGCGACGGCGTAGGCCGCGTTGCTCCAGAACGGGACGTACGAGGAACAGTAGAGCCAGCAGACCAGCGTGTAGGAGGGGGCGTTCCACGTCGGCGGCGAGAGCTTCGGCCAGAAGAACCGACAGTAAGTGGTCCAGCCCAGCATCGCGAGCGTCGGTGCGGCCGCGAGCCACGCGGTCGCACTCCGGCGGGTGGCCCCGTAGCGGCGGTAGCCCGCGAGGAAGAGCGCCGGGAAACCAGCGATCCACAGCCAGATGCCCACCGTGTAGCTCACCGGCCAATGTTCGACCCGGGGCTGACTGACCGGCAGGCGAAGCGACGCCGGGGGAGTGTCGCCCACGGGAACGAGGGATCGGGGAGGGGGTTCGTGACGAAGGCGAACAGACAGAGCGCGGTCCCGACCGCCAGACCGGCGAGCGCGTACCGGGTGTAGGCGACCAGCGGCGTCGGCAACGCTTCTGCTCCACTGTCGTGTTCTGCACTCGCCATCGCTCAGGACGGACGGTCACGGTCCAGTCGCTCGCGTCGCTCGTCGTACTCCTCCTCGGTCAGGTCACCGCGAGCGTACGCGCGTCGGAGTTCTTCGACGGCGGGGTCGGTGTCCTCGGCCCCGGTCAGGCGCTTGTACGCGAGGTAGGCGATCCCGACGATGGCGACCAGGAACAGGAACCGCATCCCGAGACCGACGAGGAACCACCAGCCTCCAGCGGTGCCACCCATCCCACTACCCCACATGCCACTGTCGCCCATCATCGGACCGTATCCGGACATCGGCCCGTGTCCGGCCATCGGTCCGCCGCCCATCATCCCGCCGCCGACGAACAGCAGCGCCAGGGCGAGGAGGGCACCGAGCAAGACGAGCACGAGCGTCGACGTAGACGTGGATTCCGTGGCCATGTGTATCACCGCCCGGCGAAGCGACCGGGTCGTACTAGTCGTACGCCTCCCTCGTTCAATGCGATTGCCCTTACGAACCCAATGCGATATCCCTCTAAAACAACGGATTCTTAAGCGACGGGCGGTCGGAACCGGTCGGCGTAGTCCTCGACGTAGTCGCGGATACTCCGGGGTGGGCGGTCGAGCAGTCGTGCCACGTCGTCGGTGACTCGGCCGGCCAGTCCGAGGCGTGCGGTCGTGTAGATGCCGACCATCAGGAGGACGTACCCCAGCGTCACTCCACGCGCGTACATCCGGCGGACGAACGTCACCACGGAGGGGTCTGCGTACGTGATCGGCCGGCCCAGCACGTCAGAGAAGACGGCGGCCACTTCGTCGTAGGTGAGCGCCGTCGGGCCGGTCAGGTCGTAGGCGACGTTCTCGTGGCCGCGCTCCCCGAGGACGAGCGCTCCGACTGCGCCCACGTCGCGGGCGTCGACGAAACTCGTCTCGCCCGACCCGGCGGGGACGAAGATCTCGTCGCGTTCGACCACGTCCCGGCCGTGGACCTCGTGGAGATTTTGCGCGAAGAAGGAGGCCCGCAGGAGGGTGTCGTCGACCGCCGCATCGACGATGTGATTCTCGATGCGGTGGTGGGGGATCAGGGGGTTCTTGTCGGCTCCCAGCGTCGAGAGGTAGGCGATCTGCTCGACTCCGACGCGGGCCGCGGCATCGACGAACCCGGTCATCTCGTCGACCGCGACGCCCGGCGGTCGCACGAGGAAGACGCCGTCGACGCCAGCGAGCGTCTCGCCCCACGTTTCGGGTCGAGCGAAGTCGAAGTCGACCGCCTCGATGGCGTCGCCGAAGCGGTCGCGAGCGGTCCGGGGATCGCGCGTGGCGACCCGGACCGTCGCGTCGGTGTCACCGTCCCGGAGTTCGGTGACGACGTGGCGGCCGACGGTGCCGGTTCCCGCGGTCACGAGGATCGTTTCGGCCATCGGTCAGTCCCCCGCAGGCAACAGTCGAACCGAGATGCCGGCGACGACGACGTGCATCGTCATCAGGACGCCGACGCCGAGGGGCGTCGCTGCTGGGTCGACGACGAGCAGGCCGAGGTCGGGGAGCAGGGAGAGGGCGAGGACGACCACAGCGACGCGGCGGAAGGTCCTGGCCGGTTCGCTCGACTGGCGGCGGAGCAGTGCGTAGACGGCCGCAGCGCCGACGACGCCGAGTACCGAGAGGAAGACGACCGGCGGAACCGTGAGCGCGCGGAGGTCGGGCGCGATGCCGAACGCGTCTGCGGCGAGGACGAGCGCGACGTTGGCGAGGACCGATGCGACGGCGGCAACCCCGGCGCGGACCGGGAGCCCGGGTGACAGACTGGACTGCTGGCTCATCTCCGTGCTCATGTCAGTCCGTACGGTCGCCGTCGTAATAGACTGTCAACTTCGAAGGTTCGAAGCCGGTCCGCGCGGACCGCCGCTCTCCGGCGGGCGATGAGCGAAGCGACTGGATCAGCGACCACGTCAGGCGGCACCGATCTCCGGCATCTCGCGGACGTAGCGCTCGTCGTCGAGACAGTCGAGGAGCATGGTCGCCACGTCGGTGCGGGCGACGGACTCGAAACCCAGGTCGACGTCGCCGGCGCGGTAGTCGCCGGTCCCCTCGCCGTCGGTCAGGCGCGGCGCGCGCACCACGGTCAAGTCGAGGTCGGTCTCCCGGACGTGTTCGACGTGTGCCTTCGCGTCTTCGAGCACCGCACGAGCGAGGAGCTTCAAGCGAGTCGGGCGAGCGGGCGAAGGCGACGACCTCGTGGCCGCGGTCGAGGGCCTGACGAGTGGGCGGCCGGTACGGCCGGTGGCTCCGAACACAGTGATTCGAATGGCGTACGGTAGGACGGCTCGTGAAGTAAGCTTGCAACTTCGGAGCTTCGAGGTGACGGTGTCGATGAGGGCTGTCGGCTGATGCTACGGGAAGACAAGTATTTGTCCACCGACCAGTAACTTCACCTATGACCGACCGACCCGACTACCCGGATCTGAGTGCCGGCCTCTCCCGGGAGGAAGCGATGGCGTTGCGCGAGTCCTTCGACGAGGACGAACACGAGCGGATCAAAGACACCGTCGCCGGACTGCTGGACTTGCTGGGCAAGGCTCACACGATGGCCGTCCTCTCGGAGTTCGCCTTCGCCCAAGAGCCACTGCGATTCAGCGACATCGAGGACAGTATCGAGATCGCACCCAACACGCTGTCGGCGCGCCTGTCGGACCTGACCGAGGCCGGCCTGCTCGACCGGACCGCCTACGACGAGATCCCACCGCGCGTCGAGTACACGCCCACCGAGCGGGCCGAGGCGCTGTTTCCGGTGTTCGGCCACCTCCATCACTGGGCCATCGAGTACGACCTCACCACCGCGTGATCGCTCGTCTCAGTTTCTCTCTGTCGCCCTCGGTGTCGGCGATAGTTCTCCTCTCGCTGCCCTCCTCGCGGACGCATGGCGTATTTCGTCACCGGCGCGACGGGCTTTCTGGGCGCCCACTCTCGCTCCAGCGCGTCTGTTCGGGTGACTGTTGGTCAGAGGGAGTCCCAACCGTCAACGCGCCTCATCACTCTCCGTGCCCGCCGACTGACTCTCCGTGGGCGACGCGGCCGGGAGTCGGATCGTCAACGTCGTTTCCGCCGTATGGACGGCGAGCTCACCGCCGGATTTGTCGACCGCCCACTTCAGACTCCACAGTGCCAGCCCCTCGGCGTGGCTCAACTGGGTCTCCTGGCCTCCCTCGATCGCTTCGACGTCGAGCGCCGGTAACCCGTGGCCGTCGTCGTCGACGGTGATGACGACCGACGCTCCGTCGGCCCCGTTCGTCCGCGTCACCGCGATGTCGACGGTCGTGGTCCCGCCGTTGTGCGAGATGAGTCGATCGACGACGTCGCCAAACGCCAGCGGAAGCATCGGGATGCACTGGGCGACCACCGGATCGTCGTCGCTGACTGTGAGTGTGACCGTCGGTCCGGGCGCGCGCGCCCGGATCTCGTCGAGTGTCGCGGACAGACACTCCTCGAGATCGACCTGTATCGTCGTTGCGTTCTCCTCGGAGAGCAAGGTCCTGAAGCGCTTGGCCCGATCAGAGATCGCGGCCAGTCCCCAGGCAGTCTCCGTGATTACGTCGAGTTGGGCGCGCAGATCCTCGTCTTCGATCTGCTCTTCGAGGATCTCTGCACGCCCAGTGATCGTATTGACGTCGTTGGCGACGTTGTGCCTGAAGATTCGGTTGAGGACGCTCACCATCGTCGAGCGTTCTTCGAGCGCTCTGTTCGAGGCCTCCAGGTCACGCTTCGTCTCGCGGAGTTCTTCGAACCGCTGTTGCAACGTGTCCTGCATCGTCGCGAGCGTCCGGTTGAGGTCGCCGAACTCGTCACGTCGGTCCGTGTCGAACGATACGTCGTACTCGCCTCCTGCGATCCGTCCGGCCCGACGAGACAGGCTGGCGAGCGAGCCGGTGACGTCGGCACCGAGGACGACGACGACGCCAACCAGCCCGCCCAGCGTGACGACGCCGATAATCCCGATCCACGTCCGCACTTCCCTCGTGATGGCGTAGGCCGAACTCGTCGGTGCGTGTTCGATCACGACCCAGTCGGTTCCCTCGACCGGTGCGAACGCGGCGACGTAGTCTCCCGTTGTCCCCGTCGATTGCTCGTATCGCGACTGTTCGACGAACCCGGACTCGCCCCGCAAACCCATACTCACCGCCGGTGCGCGCAGGGGACCGTCCTGGTACTGCCTGAGCGTCGCCGACGGGTCGTCGGCGAGGACGACAGTCCCGTTGGAGTTGACCACCCGCGTGAACCCGCCCGCAACCGGGTGGTCGAACTGGCTCCCCAGATCGTCGGCGTCGATTACGAGCACCAGTAAGTGACCCGGATATTGACGAATCGGTGTGGTCAGGCCGACAATCGTCCCCCCGTCTGCCGTCTTGTGCGGTCGCGTGGTGCGCACGGTGTCGAAGTGCTGAAACGCGAGCGGGAGTTCAATTGGGAGCTCGTCGGTATGTGTGCCCTCGAGCGACCGCGGGGCGCTCGTCTCGACGGTCCGGTTCCGGCGGTCGATGACGTACGCGCTCTCGATGATCGTCTCCGTTCGCATCGCTCGCTGGGTGTGCAAGTAGTCCCGAATCGCCGCCTGATCACCGCTCGCAAAGACGGAATGTTCGGAGAGAACGCGCGTGACGAGGCGGTTGCGACTCGACCATTCGGTGATCTCGCCTGCCTGCGTACTCGCGGTCGCCGTCATCGATTGCTCGACGTTCTCGCCGAGCAACACGCCGACCTGGACGTACAGCCCGAGCATGGCGACACTGGTGATCACGAGGACGACGACGATCGCCGCCGCCATCTTTCGTCTGTACGACGAGCGGATAGCGGCGACGACACGACCCACGCCCGGGAGACGCTCCAGTTTGTCAGACACGGTTCGATCACCTCCGGCGGACAATTCTCGATCTCGACACCCGAACGGCCTCGGCGCTGGCCTGGTCCGCGGACTCGTTCATGCCGGCGCTCCGATTCCTTCGAGGTGGGTCGAGGCGACCGCGCTCGGCGAGTCACCGTCGAGCATGACTCGACGGTTGAGGTCACGCATCGTCGCCCTGTCGAGGGAGTCGGCGACCGGTTTCAGCGTCTCGAAGATCCGTGGCTCTCGTTCGATCGTCGGCCCGTGTGCCGTCGGGAATGGACGATACGGCATGAAGTAGTTCCGGTCGTCGTCGAGCTCGACCACCGACGACTGATCGATCTGTGGATCGGTCGCGAATCCGTTCGCGATCTGGATCTCGTCGCTGTCGAGCCGCTCGTACGTGAGACCGATCGACGTCACCACGAAGGGCGCTCTTTCCAGTGCTGTCCGTGTCCGTTCGCCGATCCCGTAGAACGACACGGCGCCCGGCCAGGCGTCCCCTCGTCTGTAGAAGTCCGCGCTGAACGCCACCCCGACGTCCGTGTTGCCGTCTTCGAGATGTGATGCGAGGTCACTGATCGTCGACACGCCGGTCCGCTCGCTCCAGGCTCGGTCCGCGACGAGCACCCACTCGTTGGAGAACCGGGCCGGAGTGGCAAGCCGGATCCCCTGTTCACGTGCGTCCGTGCTGATGCGGTCGTATAGCTCCCCGGGATCGGTGATCCGTTCGTCGTGACGCGGTGGAATCTCACTCCAGGCCGTCCCCGTGTACTCCCAGTAGAGGTCTTTCGTCCCGTCTGCGACAGCTTGCCAGTTCTCTACTGAGTCCCCGTAGCCGATCTCGTTGACGGCCTGAATCCCGTCGACACCCCGGAGACGTTCGTAGGCGAGCTGCCCCAGAATCTCCTGTTCGGGGAACGATTCCGACCCGACCCGCACAGTCGTGACCGACTGTTCGTCGCTCCCACTGCTGGTGCAGCCACCGAGGGTCGCTCCCGCCACGACACCGGCGAGCTGACGGAGATAGGAGCGACGAGACTGAGTCATTTGAGAGGTTTATTACGCTCTGTCAACATATACTCTTGGTCGTTACAACAACCTTCGACGTGTATCTCCTCAGCGATCCGGCTAGCGCTGCAACTTCGAGTTCTGTAGCTGCCATCCCACTTCGAAGTTGCAAGTATATCACTACAGCCGCCAAAGTGGGATCCATGACACCGTCACAGTCCGAGCAGCGCGGCGAGGACGGACAGGACCCTCCGGCCAGCGAGACGGACTCGACCAGTCGCCTGGCGATCGACGTCTCGGGGCTCGAACTCACCTACAGCGACGGCACCGAGGCGGTCGCCGGCGTCGACATGACCGTTCCACAGGGGGAGTTCTTCGGCTTCCTCGGCCCCAACGGCGCGGGCAAGACGACGACGATCAAGGTGTTCGCGACGCTGCTGTCCCCGACCGGTGGCGAGGTGCGCGTCAACGGCTTCGACGTGACCGCCGACCCCCGAAAAGTTCGAGAATCGATCGGCTACATGGCCCAGGAGACCAGCGTCGACCCCGAACTCACGGCCCGCGAGAACATCCGGTTCGCCTGCGAGGCCTACGGCGTCCCGAAGGGCGAGCGAGCCGACCGGGTCGACGAACTGCTGGATCTGGTGGACCTGGCCGACGTGGCCGGCAAGGAGGCCGAGGAGTTCTCCGGCGGGATGCAGAAGCGACTCGACGCGGCGACGGCGCTGGTCCACCGCCCGCCCCTCGTCTTCCTCGACGAACCGACCACTGGCCTGGACCCGAAGGCCCGAAACCGCCTCTGGGAGTACTTCGAGCGGATCAACGACGAGGGGACGACTATCTTCCTCACCACCCAGTACCTCGAAGAGGCCGATCAGCTCTGTGATCGGTTGGCAGTCATCCTCGACGGCGAGATCGTTGCCGAGGGCAGTCCCACGGATCTGAAACGCGAGGTCGGGGGCGAGGTGCTGGACGTAGAACTGGAGGACGGCGCGGACGCCCGCGAGCGGGCCATCGAGATCGCCCGGACCTTCGACGCCTTCGGCGAGGACGCGACAGTCTCCGAGACCGAGGAGGGGATCAGCGTCACCGCACGGCAGGCCCGCCAGCACGGGACCGACCTGCTCGTGGCACTCCGTGATTCCGGGCTGACCGTGACGGGTTTCAACATCCGCGCGCCGACGCTCGACGACGTGTTCCTCGCGATCACTGGTGAGGAACTGGACGAAGAGAGCGAGGCGGACGCCGCTCAGGTGGGGGCGGAGCAATGAGCACGCCGACCGGTGACGAGCCAGGCGGCGACCAGCAGGAGGGCGATCACACCGTCGACCGGACGAAGAACACCTTCGCCGGCGACGCGTGGGTCAACTTCAAGCGCTGGAACCTCAAGGCCGTCCGGAACCCGTTCGTGCTGGTGGTGTCGCTGGCCCAGCCGATCATCTTCCTCGTCCTGTTCACGGAGGTGTTCGGCAACGTCGCGGGCCAGGCGGTCGGTGAGGGACTGCCGGGGATCAGCTACGAGACTTACCTCGTCCCGGCGATCACGATCCAGGTGGCGCTGGCGGCGGCGGTCACCTCCGGCATCGGGCTGGTCAACGACATCGAGAACGGGATGTTCGAGAAGGTGCTCGTCTCGCCGATGAACCGCACCGCCATCTTCGTCGGCAAGACCGCCGCCGAGGTGTTCCGCATCGCCGTGCAGGTGTCGATCATCCTCGGGCTGGGCGTCCTGCTGGGCGCGGATGTCAAGTCGGGCCTCGTCGGCGCGGCGGGCATCGTCGCGGTCGGCGTCCTGTTCTCGCTGTGGTTCGTCGCGCTGTCGAACTCCGTGGCGATCATCACTCGCGACCAGGAGTCGACGATCATCGCCGCGAACCTGCTGCAGTTCCCCCTCCTCTTCCTGTCGAGTGCGTTCCTCCCGCTGTCGACACTGCCCGGCTGGATCCAGACGTTCGCCCGGCTCAATCCCGTCACCTACGGCGTCGACGCCGCCCGCTCGCTGATGCTCGATCAGGACGTCATGACCGTCATCGAACTGTCGTACTTCGGTGGGACGCTCGACGGTGTCGTCCCCGGAATCGCTGTGCTGGCCGTTCTCGATCTCGCTCTCGGTGGGGTCGCGGTCTTCCTGCTCGCTCGCGCGTCGAGTTCCGACGTGCAGTAGCGAGCCCTGGCATCGATCGACACTATCTGGCAACTATCGCTGGACCAAACGGTTATGTCGAGGGAACGGAGTGTAGTTACCGTGAACGACCCATCCTCGCGACGCTGGTTCCTCCGGGCGACGGCCGGGACGGGTCTCGCCGCCAGTCTCGGCACCGGGGCGAGCGCGGCGGCCCGGACAGATCCGAGACGGTACCAGCAGACGACAGTAGCGACGAACTCGGACTGGCCGATGTTCCAGCACGACGCCGCCAGCAGCGGGACGTTGTCGACGACCGGGCCGTCCGAACCGGTCGAGGCCGTGTGGACCTTCGAGACGGACGGCGGCCTGCGGGCCCAACCCGTCGTCGACGACGGCACGGTGTATCTCACCAGCACCGACAGCCGTGTCTACGCCGTCTCGGCGGCCGACGGCTCCGGAGAGTGGTCGATCGGTACCAACGGCGGTCTGAACGCGACCCCGGCCGTCGGTGACGGCATCCTCTACGTTCCGACGAACAACGGGTCGGTACTGGCGCTGTCGTCGGGCACCGGGTCGGGCCAGTGGACCGCGAACGTCCCGCGCAACAACGTCTCGTCGGTGACGCTGTACGACGGGAACGTCATCGTCACCACAGACGGGGACGCGGGCCACTGGGGAAGCGTCACCGTCTTCGACGGGGGTAGCGGTGATCGGGTGATGCAGGACCGGGATGGGTACTTCAACCACGACGTCCCTCTCGTCCACGACGGTAGCCTGTACGTACTCGCCGACAACGGGTGGGAGCTGTCGAAATACAACACGTCGGACTGGTCCCGGCAGTGGCTCGTCGAAAGCGGCAACCACTTGATGACTGCTCACGGCGGGACGCTCTATCTGACGAACAACGACCGCGACGAAGGACACGTTCGCGCGCTCGACGCCGAGAGTGGCGAGACTCAGTGGACCTTTACTAACGTTCAGGCCATCGGCACGCGTCCGGTCTACTACGACGGCACGCTGTACGTCACTTCGACGCCCGACAATCGGTTGCACGCGCTCGATCCCAGCATCGGGACGCGACGCTGGCAGCGACAGGTCGGCGGGACGCCGACCTCGCCGGTCGCGGCCGACGGCATGGTGTACTTCGGGGCCGACGACAACCGTGTGTACGGCTACGACGCCCAGAGCGGCGAACGCCGCTTTACGTTCACCACGGGCGGATCGATCGTCACGCCCCCGACTGTCCTCGACGGGACGGTCTACGTCTCCAGCACGGACGGTACGCTGTACGCGCTCCGGGAGGAGGGGGCGGTCAGTCCAGGTGACGTGACCGGCGACGGCGCGCCGGCACAGGACCTCGACGAGGACGGCCTCTACGAGGATGTCAACGGCGACGGTGCCTTCACGATCGTCGACGTACAGGCGCTGTTCGCCAACCTCGACAGCGACGTGGTCCAGAACAACGCCGCGAAGTTCGACTTCAACGGCGACGGCGTGGTCGACGTAACAGACGTACAGGCGCTGTACGCGAGGCTCAACGAGTGACGATGCTCCGTACTACACCACTCCGGGACGGCGCGAAGCGCGCGGTGATCTTTGCTGTCTGTACGTGGCTGCTGGTCGCGCCCGCAGTCGCTGGCGTCACCGCCACCGGCGGGCACGGTCATGCTGCCGGGATCGGCGGCCCCGCGGGCACGGCTGGGGCCCCCGATCTAGCGGTGTCGGCTGCCGACGGTGCGACGGCCAGCCTCGCGGGGTCGACGACGGTCCAGCTCCAGCCGACGACCACCAGCGTCGACGAGGGCGGTCGCCAAACACTGGCGGTCGTCGTCACGAACGCCCAGGGGGGCGTCGGGGCGATCTCCGGTCAGATCTCGGTCGCCGAGTCGGAGTACGCCGCGATCAGTGACTTCCAGTTCAGTGGCGATCCCGGTCTCGACAACGTTACCGTCACCGACAGCTCTGTCGAATTCGAGGGTGCGCTGATGGACACGGCACAGACCGGGAGCGTCACCGTCGCCGAAGTGACCGTCAACGGACGACTGGAGGGCGAGACCGACCTGACCCTGTCGGTCGACACGCTCGGCGACGAGAACGGCGACCCGTACCAGGTCGGCAGCACGCCCGATGCCGCTGTCACCGTCGAGAACACCCGAAACGAGGTGCCCCTGTCGATCAGTGCCGACGCCGACAGCGCCACAGCCGGCGAGTCGGTCGCCTTCACGGTCATGCGCACAGACTCTAACGCCCGTGTGGAGGCCAACGTCACCGTCGGCGAGACGACGGTCTCGACCGGCGTCGACGGCGAGGCGACCGTCACGATCGACGAGTCGATGGTCTCGGACGCGGGGACGATTACCGCCACCGCGAGCAAGCGCTCGACTAGCCAGGAACGCTACGCCAACGACTCCGTGACGATCACGTACGACGACTCCGGCGGTGGCACTGACGACGGTGGCGGTACCGACAGCGAGTCGGGCGACGGGGCCGCCACCGACGACGGTTCTGCCGGCGGTGACGGTGCGATCGTCCGGACGGAACCGGGATCGATCGACCTGGCACCCGGCACGACGACCACCGTCGACGTGGTCGTGACCGACATCGACGGCGGCGTCGGAGCCGGCGACGTCACGGCGACCGTCACCGACCCCGGCATCGTCGAGATCACCGCTGCGTCCGTGGTGGGGGACCCTGGCATCGGCGGGGCCGAGGTACCAGCCGACGGGGCACGCGCCACCGCCGAGTTCGCGCTCCGGGACGGCGCGGACGAGCCCCCGGTTCGAATCGTCGAACTGACGCTTCGGGGCGTGACGACCGGAACGACGACGCTGTCGCTCTCGGTCGACTCGCTGGGCGACGAAGCGGGCAACAGCTACGCCATCGCGTCGACTCCGGACGGCGGCGTCAGCGTGAGCGAGGACGCCGGGAGCGAGCAGACTACCACTGACGGGGCGTCGGGCGACGACGACGGAACGACGACCGACGCGGACGGAACGGACCAGCCGTCGACCGACGCTGACGGAACGGACCAGTCACCGACGGCCACCGATGGCGCGACTTCGACGACCGCGCCGGCGACCGACGGCGGCGACACTGACGAACCGCCCGTCCCGGCGAATCCCTCGACTGCGCTGCTGGCGTTTGGCGTCGTCATCGTCATCCTCCTCGGCCTGGGCTCGCTTGCCAGTTGAACATCGCTCTGTGCGTCCGATTCCGGACCTCCGGAGTGCGCTGCCGGGAGTTCACCCAGAGCGCCACAGTCTCTTTGTCGACCGACGTGCAACACCGAGACGACGATGGAACGGCCACCGCCACTGGACCGGTGGGACTACGCCGCCGGCGCGAGCGTCGTCGCCCTCCTCGTGGTCGCGTACCTGCTGGTCCCCGATCCCGTCCTCCAGTACGGCGTCTGGCTCGCGATCTTCTGCATCTGGATGGCGTGGTTCGTCTTCTACGGCACCAAGTGGCTCTACGGCGTCGACGTGTGATACGGACCGTCGTCGACGTCTCCTCATACGGACGGTTGTCGACGTTTCCCCATACGGACAGTTGTAGACGTTTACCCAGTCGACCGCACGCCGTCGTGCGGTCGATCTACTACGGGCCTACAACTGTCCGTATCAGTCGACTGCACACTGTCGTGCGGTGGATCTGGTACAGGCCGACAACTGTCCGTACGAACCCAAAGGGATACTTGGGAGCCACCCAGACATCCGCGTGATGGATACCGACGCAGACATCGACGCCGCCGCCGAGGATCCCCCCGTCGGGTGGCTCGCGCTCTCGGTGCTGGGGCTCGTGCTCGCGGGCGCTGGCGTGGTCGCGTTCGTGCTCGACGTCTTCGGCGTCAGTGGCGCGATCGTCGCGGCCCTTCCGCTCCTCGCGCCGCTGCTCGACTTGTCTCTGGTCGTCGCCCTGCTGGGCATCGTTCTGTTCGTCGTCGCGATGCTACAGTGGAGCCCCGACGTCGAACCGTGACTGATACGGGTTACTGTCGTCCCTTCCTGGTGATCGCCGGGATGGGGTTGACGATCACCGGTACATAGCTACAGTAACCCGTATGACGGCGCACCACCGAACGGGAGAACTATCTTTACCCGTGGCGGTCGAAACTCGACATATGCGCCCTCTCGAGACGAACGGACTGAGCAAGTACTACGGCGAGGTCCGGGGTATCGAGGACCTCACGTTCTCCGTCGAGACCGGTGAGGTCTTCGGGTTCCTGGGGCCCAACGGGGCCGGGAAGACCACGACTATCCGGACCCTCATGGGGTTTCAATCCCCGACCGCCGGGACCGCGACGGTGCTGGGTGCTGATATCACCGACACGGCGGCCCTTCGAGGGGCGCGTGCGAACGTCGGTTACCTCCCCAGTGAGCCGGGGTTCAACGAGAACGTCACCGGGCGCCGCCTGCTGGAGTATCACGGCTCCCTGCGGGGCGACGTGCGAAGCGACGAGATGCTCGAACTGTTCGATCCGCCACTGGAGCGCAAGGTCCGGGAGTACTCCCGTGGCAACAAGCAGATGCTCGCCATCGTCCTGGCGTTCATGCACGACCCGGACCTGCTCGTCATGGACGAACCGACCTCGGGGCTGGACCCGCTGAAACAGGAGCGCCTGCTGGAGTTCATCCGCGCCGAACAGCAGCGCGGGAAGACGTTCTTCTTCTCCTCGCACATCCTCAGCGAGGTCCGCAAGGTCTGTGATCGGGTCGGGATCATCCGTGACGGCCACCTGATCGAACTGGAAGACGTCGAGTCGTTGCTCGACCGCAGCGGGAAGATGGTTCGGGCCCGCGTGAACGACGCTCTCGACGGTTCGGCTTTCGACCTCGACGGCGTCCACGATATCGAAGTGAGCGACGGTGGCGACGGCAGCACCGACGGCACCACGATCTCGTTCACCTACACCGGTGCCTACGAGCCCCTGCTCCGCCGACTGCTGGCGTACGACCTCCACGACCTGAGTATCGAGGAGGCACCACTGGAAGACATCTTCATGCGATTCTACGGCGAGAATCCCGCCGCACAGGCCGAGCGAATCGAGGACGGTTTCGATGGGCGAGACGGTGCGGACGCGACCGACGAGACGGACGGGAAAGACGGAACGGAGGAGGACTCGGAGACGGCCGATGTTTGAGACCACTCGCTTCGAGTCCGAACAGCTGCTCCCGGCCTCGGCAGTCATCGCGGTCAGCCTGGCAGCCTTCGGCGGCCTGATGACCATGGCCGCCCCGGGCATCCTCGGCGACGTCGACGTCGAGGCGCTCTCCGAACAGCTCCCCGCCGCGATCGTCGAGGCCTTCGATCTCCGGGCGATGGGCACCATCGAGGGGTTCATCGGGCTGGAACTGTACCAGTTCGTCTGGCTCATCGGCCTGGGCGCGTACCTGGCCTACAGCGCCGCCGGCGCCATCTCGGGTGACATCGAAGACGGTCGTCTCGACACGGTGCTGGCCGCCCCGATCTCCCGACGCAGGCTCCTGTTCGAGCGGTTCCTCGCGCTGCTCACGCCGATCCTGGTGATCAACGCCGTCGTCTTCGGCGCCGTCTACGGTGCGTCGGCGGTCGTGAACGAACCAATCGCACTGGCCGATCTGGCTGCCGTCCACGTCTTCTCGATCCCGTACTTCCTGGCCTGCGGTGCCTTCGGGACGTTCGTCTCCGTCGCTGCACCCCGGCGACTGATGGCCGAAGGGATCGGTGCGGGCGCTATCGTCGGCGGGTTCCTCCTGCAGACGCTCGTTTCGGGCACCGACGTCTCCTGGCTGGGTGCCCTCGCTCCGATGCGGTACTACGATCCACTGACGATCCTGACGACCGGCGAGTACGACCTCGCCGGCGCAGGCATCTTGCTCGCCGCGACCGTCGGGTTCCTGCTCGCCGGTGCCGTCTACTTCGGGGAGGTCGATGTCCAGTGAGTACCGAGACGAGTCACGGGGACGCTTCGGGCGAGACCAGTGTGACACTGACAGTCGCCCGCTTCGAGGGGCGCAACCGCTTCCGGATCACGGCCGTCCTCGTCGCCGTCTTCGCACTGTACGGCGTGCTGTTCGTCTGGCTCGGGCCGGAGCTGACCGCCGGCGAAGCCGTCCTGGACATGGTCGACGCGCTCCCGGCGGTGCTGCGCGAACTCCTCGGCTTCGAGAGCCTGGCTTCCCTGGAGGGGCTGCTGGCGAGCGAGTACTACACGTTCGCCTGGACGGTCGGCCTCGGCGGCTACGTCGCCTACACCGCCGCTGGCTCCGTCGCCGGCGACCTCAGCGCCGATCGGATGGACACCGTTCTGGCTGCCCCGGCCACCCGTCGTGACGTGCTCCTCGGCAAGTATCTGGCCCTCCTCGTCCCGATCGGCGTGCTGAACGTTGTCATCCCCCTGCTACTCGCCGTCGCGGCGCTCTTGGTCGCCGATCCACTCTCGCTCGCCGACCTGGCCGCCCTCCACCTGCTCTCGATCCCGTTCCTGCTGACCTGGGGCGCGATCGGTCTCTTCCTGGGGGTGGTCGTCCGTCGGGGTCGAACTGCCGGCCGGGTCGGACTGGGACTGGTCTTCTTCGGCTGGATCTTCGAGTCGGTCGTCTCGATCACGGATGTCGCCTGGCTGGGTGCGTTCTCGCCGATGCGGTACTTCGATCCACCGGCGATCCTCGTCGACGGCACGTACGATCTCGTCAGCGCTGGCGTGTTGCTCGGGGTTGCAGTGGTGTTTCTCGCTCTCAGCACCGTTGCGTTCGAGCGGCGCGACATTTGACTCTGATTGACTGTCGTCTCGGTCTACTGCCGTACTTCGCGAATACGAACCTCGAACCCGGACGGAAACCGTTTCGACTGCAGCGATACCGCGGATCGGCTACGTTCACTCCGATTCCGTCTTTCTGATCGCCGGACATGATGGGGGTGACTACCGATCCGTTGTTCACCCGATTCTGCACTGATTTCCCCCTCGTGTGTCGGGTGGCGAAACGTCTCGATCGGATCGCCGAACTGCCCATTATCCGGATAGTTCGCCAGAACGAAGTACCGCTATGGACTCGCCGGGATTTGAACCCGGGGCCTCTTCCTTGCGAAGGAAGCGATCTACCACTGATCTACGAGCCCGCGTTGGCCACTCGACCGCGCACTCTGATAAGTCCTGCGCGTGAGAGTGGCGTTCGGGAGGTCGTCACACAGTAGTGGTACTGTCGGACAGCCGAACGCTAGTCGCAATGCGAAACCACGAGACGAGAGCGTCTCGTTTTAGTCCTCGAGGACGATCTCGATAGAGACGTCGTTCGGGACCTGGATCCGCATCAGCTGGCGCAGTGCCCGTTCGTCGGCGTCGATGTCGATGAGGCGCTTGTGGACGCGCATCTCCCAGTGTTCCCACGTGGCAGTCCCTTCGCCGTCGGGGGACTTGCGGGTGGGAACCTCGAGCGTCTTGGTCGGCAGCGGCACCGGGCCCGACAGCTCGACGCCGGTCTTGTTCGCGATCTCGCGAACGTCACCGCAGATGTCGTCGAGGTCCTCGGGGCTGGTACCGGCCAGCCGGACGCGTGCCTGTTGGGACATGCGTTATCGCTCGTTGACGTCGAGGACTTTGCCGGCTGCGATGGTCTGACCCATGTCGCGGATGGCGAAGCTGCCCAGCTCGGGGATCTCGCCGGATGGCTCGATCGAGAGGGGCTTCTGGGGTCGGATGGTGACGACCGCGGCGTCGCCGTTCTGGATGAAGTCCGGGTTCTCCTCGGCGACCTCGCCGGAGGAGGGGTCGATCTTCTGGTCGATGGACTCGATCGTACAGGCGACCTGTGCGGTGTGGGCGTGGAAGACCGGGGTGTAACCCGCGGTGATCACGCTCGGGTGCTGCATGACGACGATCTGGGCCTGGAAGGTCTCGGCGACCGTCGGCGGGTCGTCGGCCGGGCCACAGACGTCGCCGCGGCGGATGTCGTCCTTGCCGATGCCGCGGACGTTGAACCCGACGTTGTCGCCAGGCTCTGCCTTCGGGACTTCCTCGTGGTGCATCTCGACGGTCTTGACCTCGCCGCCCACGTCGCTGGGCTGGAACGAGACGTTGTCGCCGATGTTGAGGATGCCGGTCTCGACACGGCCGACCGGGACCGTCCCGATGCCGTCGATCGTGTAGACGTCCTGGATCGGGAGGCGCAGCGGCGCGTCCGTCGGCGGCTCCGGCTCGGGCAGGTCGTTGAGTGCTTCGAGCAGGATGTCGCCGTCGTACCAGTCCGTGTTGTCCGATTCCTCGGCGATGTTGTCGCCCTCGAACGCGGAGATCGGGATGAAGCTCGCGTCCTCGGTGCCGAAGCGGACCTGGTTGAGCAGGTCCTCGACCTCGGAGACGACCTGGTCGTAGTCGGCCTCGTTGTAGTCGACGAGGTCCATCTTGTTGACGCCGACGATGAGCTCGCCGATGCCCAGCGTGCGGGCCAGGAAGACGTGCTCTCGGGTCTGGGGCGCGACACCGTCGTCAGCCGCGACGACGAGGACCGCGTTGTCGGCCTGGGACGCGCCCGTGATCATGTTCTTCACGAAGTCGCGGTGGCCGGGGCAGTCGACGATGGTGAAGTCGTAGGCGTCCGTGCTGAACTCCTGGTGGGCGATGTCGATGGTGACACCACGCTCTCGCTCCTCGGCGAGGTTGTCCATGACGTAGGCGAACTCGAAGCCGCCCTTGCCCTTTTCTTCTGCTTCTTCCTTGTGCTGTTCGATGACGTGCTCCGGTACCGATCCTGTCTCGTACAGGAGTCGGCCGACGAGCGTGCTCTTACCGTGGTCGACGTGGCCGATGATGGCCAGGTTCTGGTGTCGGTCGCTCATTGTTGTATCTCACGCGCAGAGGCGCTATATCGGAGTCTTTACGCGGTAGTTCATAAAACGATTTCGAAACAGCTCGTAGCCCATCCCTGCGCCTTCTTGCGATTTGGCACGCGGTGACACGGCCCGAACCCGTCTCTGTCCCTCGATTTGGTGGCAAACGGTCGGCAGACTGGTAGCTGTCGGGGCGGGCGCGACCGAAGAAAGCGAGTCACACTACTGTTCGGGGAGCCGGCCCACGTCCGCGAGGACGGCACTGGCAGTCTCCGGGCCGCCTGCACCGCGGCCGGAGATGTTGAGGCGGCCGGCGTGTTCGGTTTCGAGCTGGACGATGTTGCGCGTCCCGGATACCGAGAGCGCAGCGTTCTCCGGGACGAGCCGCGGACCGACGCGCACCTCGCCGTCGGCGACCTCGCCGATCAGGCGGACGGTGCGACCGTCCTCCTGGGCGAGTTCGAGCGCGCTCCCGGGGATCGAACTGATCCCCTCGACCTCGGCGTCCGCGAGCGTGTACTCTCGCTCGCCCTGTGCGAGGACGTTGGCGACGATGACACACTTCAGGGCGGCGTCGGTCCCTTCCACGTCGAAGGTGGGGTCGGCCTCGGCGACGCCCAGGTCCTGGGCCTCCGCGAGGACGTGTTCGTACCCCAGCCCCTCGGCGGCCATCCGCGAGAGGATGAAGTTCGCGGTGCCGTTGAGGACGCCGCGCGCGGCCGAGATGTGTTCGGGATCGAAGTCGTCGATGGTCGACAGCACCGGCATCGCGCCGCCGACGGTGGCCTCGAACAGCACCTCGCCAGCGCTCTCGCGTTCGAGCGCACGCACGTCGGCGTAGCGTTCCGCGACGGGCCCCTTGTTCGCGAGGACGACGTGGCGGTCGCGTTCCAGTGCGTGCTCGACGTGGCCGAAGCCGGGCTGGGCGTCGTCGAGCGTCGTCGGCGTCGCCTCCACGAGCACGTCGTACTCCGTCGCCAGCGCGGCCTCGGGCGCGTCGGTGCCGACTGCGCCCGATTCGTCTTTGTCGGCCAGCGCGGCGGCCACGTCGATCCCGTCGGCGTCGACGACGGCGCTCGACGAGTCCGCCAGCGCCGTCACCCTGTGGCCGTAGTCGGCGGCCAGTTCCGCGACCGACTGGCCGACTGCGCCGGCCCCGAGGAGGGCGAGTTTCACGCCTCACCACCCGCCGTCAGCGGCTCGACGACAGTGAGATCTTTCGCCGCCGCCACCTCGCGGACCGCGGCCAGCGCGTCATCGGCCTTGCCCTCCTCGGTCGCGAGTCGCAGGCGCGCACTCGACACGTCCTCGGTCCCTTCGGGGGCCGACAGCGACAGGTCCGTCACCGTCGCGTCGGTCCCCTCGTGGATCTGCGAGAGCGTATCTGAGAGATCGCTCTCCACGAGATGGCCCGACAGCACGATGGTCAGTGCCTCGCTGTAGCGCTCGGCTCCCGCCTGGATGATGTTGAAGTTCTCGTCCTGCAGGGCCGCGACGATCCCCTCGAACCGCTCGGGCGTGGCCTCCAGGTCGACCTCGACGGGGATGTGCCCCCGCGGGGTCACGTTGCCACGCTCGTGGAAGATAGAGAGGAGGTTCCCGCCGTTGTCGGCGATGGGATGGAGCGCCCGGAGCAACTCGCCGGGCTCGTCGACCAGTTCGAGTCTCACTGTGTACGCTCGAACCTCGTCCTGCGAGTCGCTCATCGACCGCTCACCTCCTTCTGGATAGTACCGCTCATTGTCCATGGACACGAACTGCGGCCTATAAGAAACCGTCCGTTCTCGTGCGGGAACCACCCAGCGCGGCGAGTGCAACGGATCGGTCGTTGCAAAAGCCATATCTATCAGTGCACGGAAAGAAGCGCCAATGGAACGGAGTGGGGCGATCGCGCTGGGTGCGGTCGTCGCCGTCGCCGTCGTCGCGGCGGGCGTGTTCGCAGTGACGACACTGCTGGACGGGGGACCGGCGGCCGTCGATCAGGTCCCCGCCGGCGTCGACGCCGTCGTCCGGGTGGACACCGCGATCACGGAGGACCGCATCAGCCGGGAGCTCGTCCGGGCCGGTGTCGAGAGTGCGCCCCTCCTCGGCGTGGTACCGACGAACGTCTCGACACTGCTCGGACAGTTCGAGCGCCGGACGGGACTCGACCCGGCGGCGGCCGACGAGGTCGCCGCCTTCGGCTGGCGTGGCAACGGTTCGACGACCGTCGACGCCGCGGGTGTCGTCGTCCACGGCGACTGGTCGAGCGCGACGGTCCGGGACGCCGTGGCCGACAACGGATCGCGGAACCTGACTGCGACGACCTACCGGGAACAGACGGTGTACCGGCCGGCCGACGGCGAGAGCGGGACGTGGCTCGGCGTGCTCGGGGACGGCCAGTTCGTCCTCGGGAACGAGCGAGCGGTCAAACGGAGCGTCGACGTGGCGACCGGCGACGCCGCGGGCTTCGGCGGGCGGCTCCGATCGACCTACGACGCCAGCGAGGACGGCCTGGTGACCGTCGCCGCGCGCGTCCCGGCCGAGCAGGTCCCCGACGCTGCCGGACGAGCCGTCGACCTGACGCGGTATCGCCAGGTCGCGGTCGTCGCTGGCAGTTACTACACGACCGACACCGGGGGTGGCGTCGAGGTGCGACTGCGGACGAACTCCACCGAGGCCGCTCGCGACGTGGAAGACGTGACGACGGGCGGGCTGGCGATCTTGCGGGGGACCGCGAGCAACGAGACCGTCGAGGCGAACCTCCGGGCCGTCGAGGTCACTCGCGAGGAGGCGACCGTGGTCCTCACGTACGAGCGCTCGGTGAGCGGGATCGAGGCGCTGGTACGCTACTACCGCGGACTGGGTGCCGAGACGGCCGCCGAATCCGCGTCCCTCGACCGTGCTGGTAGTGAACCGATCGCACTGGCAGGGCCGCAAGCGAGCGGCCACGGACCGACAGCCGACGGCGGCCAGCGGGCGAGCGCGACGGCGGGTGGTGGTCGGCGGTGACGTTGCGCTCGCTGCTGGCCAGGGAGGCACGCTGGGTCCGGCACAACGCGGCCGTCCTCGTGCTCGTGCTCCTGATTCTGCCGTCACTCTTTGCCGTCTCGACGGTCGCCTTCCAGCAGGTGATCCCCCGCGACACGCCCATCGCCGTCGTCCCCGGCGACGACGCGGTCACGCAGGACGAACTCGACGCCGTCAGGGGGGTCGCGGCGTTCTTCTCGCGGCCACAGAGCTACGACTCTCACGACCGGGCCGAGCGGGCACTCACCCGCGAGGAGGTGTACGCCATCTTCGTCGTGCCACACGGCCTGTTCGACGAGGGGGCCGACGTGACGATCGAGATGATCGTCGAGGCCGAGATGGTGCCCTACGAGCAGCCGTCGCTGGCGATCGCCTCCATCCTCTCGGGTCAGTTGCGGGGCACCTTCCCGGCCGACGTGTCGGTGGCCCGGACCGTGATCGGGGACGATCGAACCCTCTCCGAGTTCCTCGTCAGCGTCGGCACGATCCTGCTGACGATGGTCTACGCCTTCGTCTACCTTCCCCGCGTCGTCGCCGACGAGGAACGGGTGTTCCAGCGGATCCGCGTCGAGTCGTCGATCTGGCGACTCCTGACGGCGAAGTACGCTCTCTTCACGCCGCTCATGCTGGTCCCGGTCGTCGCCTTCCACGCGATCGCCACGCACCTGAACTTCCGGCTGGACCTGCTCGCGCCCGGGGCCGTCGCGGCGACGCTGCTGACCTTCGTCTCGCTGTCGGCGATCGCGCTCGGGATCATGTTCCTGACCCGCTTCGCGACCGTCGGCCGGCTGCTCAACGCGACGCTGCTGTTCGGGACGCTCGCGTTCTCGAACCTCGTCTACCCAGCGGGCTTCTTCTCGCCGCTGCGACGCAACGTCGCTCGCCTCTCGCCGATACACTACGCGATGATCGTCCAGCGTGGCACCGCGCTGAAAGCCAACTCGGCGGCGCTGTACGCCGACCGGTTCGCCCTGCTGGCGGGCTTTACGCTCGCCGGGCTGGCGTTCCTGACCGGCAGCGTCGCCTTCTACCAGCGGAGGGCCTGAGATGGCGGCTATCGAGTTCGACGGTGTCCGGAAGCGCTACGGGGACGTGGTCGCGCTCGACGACGTGGATCTGGCCGTCGAGACCGGACGGTGTCACTGCCTGCTCGGTCCGAACGGCTCGGGCAAGACGACGCTGTTGAACCTGCTTCTCGGACTGACCCGAGCCAGCGAGGGCCGGATCGACCGGCCCGACGGCACGATCGGCTGTAGCTTCCAGCAGCCGACCTTCTACCCTGGCCTCACCGTCGACGAGAACCTCGACGTGTTCGGTTCGATGAGGCCCCCGCCCTCCGGGGAGTGGCGTGGGGAACTGGTCGACGTGCTGGGGCTGGAGCAGGTGACCCATCGTCCGGCGGGGGAACTCTCGGGTGGGTGGCAGAAGAAACTCGATCTGGCACTGGCTTTCCTCAAACGCCCGACGATCGCCGTCCTCGACGAGCCCCTCGACGACCTCGACGACCGCTCGAAGCGTCGCCTGCGGCGCTTCCTTGCCGACTACCCCGACGCGGACCACGGGCTGTTGATCGCGACCCATCACGTCGATGACTTCGCGGACACGCTGGATCGGTTGACGGTACTCGACCAAGGGCGGATCGCCTACGACGGGCCGATCGACGACGGGGCCGCGGCCCGGGAGCGATATCTCGACCTGATCGACGACTGAGACGGACGGCTGTCGCGGTGAGTGCGACATTCACACTGACGACGGCCGCTACCTCGGCACGATGGCCGGTGACTTCCACGACGCCTTCGCGGTGGGCGAGGACCCCGAGACCATCGGCCACGTCGACGCCGACGGCGTCGCCCTCGCTGCGGTCAAGGGGCTGGCCGACGAAGTCGAGCACCTCGAAGACGAGTGCGAGCAGAAAGACGACCGGATCAACGACCTCGAATCGAAACTCGACGCGAAAGACGAGCGTATCGACGAACTCGAACGCCGTCTCGACGACATCAAGGCGATGCTGGAAGCGCAGAAGTGACTGTCGGAGAGCAGTACTGGAACATCCAGAAGGCAATGGCTTCTGCGTGACCGATTACTGAGTAGAGAATGTCGAGTCCGCTCATCCAGATAGCATACCGCACGAGCGAAGCGAGTGCGGTTTCACGCGAATCGCCGTCGGCGATTCGCGCTTTTTTCACCCACGTTTTTTGACCGGGGTTGAGCGCGCCGGAGGCACGCGAACCCCCGGTGAAAAAAGGTGGCTTAGAAGTAGTCGATCGCGGGGTTGAGTTCGAGCTTCATGCCCTTGCGCGTACGGATCTCCTCGATCTTGTCCGGCTGGAGGTTGTCAGCCATGACCTGGAAGCCGGCGTTCTCGGTGTTCCAGGAGGCACGACCCTCGGTGGCCGAGCGGATGTCGGAGGAGAAGCCGATCATCTCGTCGACGGGCGCGATCCCCTCGACGACCATGAGGTCGCCTTCCTGGTACATGTCGTCGACGCGGCCACGGCGGCCCTGGATCTCGCCGGAGGCGGCACCCATGTGCTCGTTGGGCACGTCGATGCGCACGTCCTGGATCGGCTCCAGCAGGCGGATCTCGGCGTCGATCAGCGCGTTGTGGACCGCTTCACGCATGGCCGGGATGACCTGTGCGGGACCGCGGTGGATGGCGTCCTCGTGGAGACGGGCGTCGTGAAGACGGATGAGCGACCCCTGGACCGGCTCTGCCGCGAGCGGACCGTCGTTGAGCGCTTCTTCGAGGCCCTCGATCAGCAGCTCCATCGTCTCGTTGAGGTGCTGGATACCCTTCGTGTCGTCGATGAAGACGTTGGTACCGTGGATGTGCTCGACGTTCTGGGACGTGTCCTTGTCCATGCCGGCATCCTGCAGCGCTTCACGGCGCTCCAGTTCGGGCATGTCCATCGACGCTTCGCCGAGTTTGATCGCGTCGACGATCTCCTGCTCCAGCGGTTCGACGCTGATGTAGAAGCGGTTGTGACGGTTCGGCGAGATGCCCTCGACCTCGCGGGAATCGCCCTGTGGCGCCTCGCGGTAGACGACGATCGGTTCGCCGGTGTTGACCGGGATCCCCTGGTTGCGCTCGATGCGCTGGGTCTGGACTTCGAGGTGGAGTTCACCCTGGCCGGAGATGAGGTGCTCGCCGGTGTCCTCGTTGATCTCGATCTGGATCGTCGGGTCTTCCTTGGAGACCTGTCGGAGCGTCTCGATGAGCTTCGGCAGGTCGTCCATGTTCTTGGCCTCGATGGACTTCGTGATGACTGGCTCGGAGATGTGGTCGATGGACTCGAACGGCGTCATCTCGACGCTCGACACCGTCGATCCGGCGATGGCGTCCTTGAGACCGGTGACGGCGGCGATGTTCCCTGCAGGGACTTCCTCCACTTCCTCGCGCTCGCCGCCCATGTAGATCCCGACGCTCTGGACCCGGTTCTTGCCCGCGGTCCCGGAGACGTACAGCTCCTGCCCCTTCTCCAGCGTGCCGGAGAAGACACGACCGGCGGCGATCTCGCCGGCGTGGGGGTCGATCCCGATGTCCGTGACCATCAGGACGATCTCCCCGTCCTCGTCGACCAGACGCATTCCCTCGGCCAGATCGGACTCGGCGTCACCGCGCCAGATGCGCGGGATACGTCGGGGCTGGGCGTCGATGGGGTTCGGGAAGTGCTCACAGACCATGTCGAGCACGACGTCCGAGAGCGGCGTGCGCTCGTGGAGTTCTTGGCGCTTGTCGGCGCGTTCGAGCTCCATGATCTCGCCGAAGTCCATCCCGGTACGCTGCATCGACGGCATCGAGACGCCCCACTTGTACAGCGCGGATCCGAAGCCGACGGTGCCCTCTTCGACAGAGACCGTCCAGTCGTCGATGTCGTCCATCTCTTCGGTCATGCCCCGGATGAGTTCGTTGACGTCGGCGATGACCGACAGGAGACGCTGCTGCATCTCTTCGGGGCCTTCCTGCAGTTCGGAGATGAGACGGTCGACCTTGTTGATGAACAGGGTCGGCTTGACGCCCTCGCGGAGTGCCTGGCGCAGCACCGTTTCGGTCTGGGGCATCGCCCCTTCGACGGCGTCGACGACCACGAGCGCGCCGTCGACGGCACGCATCGCCCGCGTCACGTCGCCACCGAAGTCGACGTGGCCCGGCGTGTCGATGAGGTTGATGAGGTGGTTGGTGTCCTCGTACTCGTGAGTCATCGAGACGTTCGCCGCGTCGATGGTGATCCCACGTTCCTGCTCGTCTTCTTCGGTGTCCATCGCCAGCTGTTCACCGGCGGTGTCGTCGGAGATCATCCCGGCACCGGCCAGCAGGTTGTCGGTCAGCGTCGTCTTCCCGTGGTCGACGTGTGCCGCGATGGCGATGTTCCGGATGTTCTCCGGTGTGTTCATCAGTGTCTCGCATTCCTGTACGATCTTCTTGCGTCGGCCCATTATACGGCACAGTATCCACAGCAGCATCAAAAGGGTGCTGTTTCCGCGTGAGCGTGCTATGCAGGCACGCGAACGCGGAAGCTCGGCAGTCGAGGCGCGCACGCTGAGTCTGCACTACCCGCTCGAGAAGACCTCTTCGGGGCGGATCCGGAGGATGATCCGCTCGGTCTGGATCGGGTTCTGGTACTCGTCTTCGCCGGTGTAGCGGTGGGCGAGTTCGTCGATGTGTTCCCGTGCGCCCTCGGTCGTGATCTCCTCGACCTCGCCGGTGACCGAGAGGAACCGGTAGGGGTTCTCGGGGTCGAGCATGCTGACCGACACCGTCGGATCGCGCTGGACGTTCTTGGCCTTCCGTCGGCCCCGTTCGGTGTTGACGAGGATGCGGTCGTCGTCGGGGTCGTAGTCGACCCACACCGGTGTGGTGTGGGGCGTGTCGTTGGGCAGCATCGTCGTGACGTGGGCGAAGGTCGCCTTCTCGAACAGATCGTGGTACTCGGTTGGCAGGACCGGCATAGCCGTACCGACGGACCGGCGACTCATAATATCGGGGCCTAACAGCGGGCGACGAACGACGGTCGACAGCGGAGTTACACGAAAGCGCAGTACACGGACCACAGCGGGGGAAAATGGCGAAAGAGTAATACGGTGACACACCTTGGTACTGCTACACATGGATGTGCACGTTCGGGGTGGTCCGGCCGCACCGTTTCTCAGTGCCAGTGAACTGTTCGCGACCGAGTACGAACTCGACCGACCAGTGACAGTGCGTGTCCGGGAGGACCCCGGGGAGCGAACGCGGGTGAGCCACGACGACGAGAGCCACCTCCTGACGATCTCACGGCAGGCGGCCACGTCGGCGATGGCTCGCGAACTCGCGCTCCACGAGTTCGCGCACATGCACCGCTACGAGGAGGGCCACCCCTCCCACACGCAGTCGACGCGCGAGGCGATCTATCTGGCTCTCTCGGGACGTAGCGTCGAGCGACGCACCCTCTCTCATTGCTATCAGATTGCCAACCACATGAAGGACATCTACGCCGACGACGTGTGGCTGGACGTGGTCCCGACCGACAAACTCGTGGCGTTCCTGGAGTCGAGTCTCGCCGCCGCCGTCGTGAACGCCCCACAGGATCGACAGGCGTGGGACCGTCTGACGCCGGCGACCGACCCCGACATCAACGCCGTCAACGCCGCCTTCGCGCTGGCGCTGGTCGAGCGCCACGACCTCGTCGGCTCGGATCACCCGATCTACGACCTGGCCCACGCCGCCGCCGAGGACGCCCCACACGTCGGGTTGGCGGAGTTCAAGCGACAGTTCCGCACGCTCGACGAGGACCCCGACGAGAGCGAGTACCGAAAGGCGCTGGTCGACGTGACGCGAGCCTACGCGAGCGCCAGCAACGGCGACCAGGCCGCGGACTGAACGAACGGGAGCAGCGGCGAGAGCGCCAGTACCACCGAGAGCGCCAGCACCGGGTAGTCCCGGCGAGCCAACTGTAGCTCCGGGAGCGTCGGATTCCACGCGAAACAGCGGGCCCGTAACGCGACGGCCAGCCGATCCGAGCGGGCCAGCGTCCGATCCAACCCCTGGACTGCGAGCAGCCGCGCCCGGTCGGTCACCGGACGAGTCTCACCGCCGCGAGCGTGGATCGCCGTCCGGATCGTCCGGAGGTCCTCGACCACGAGCGGGAAGAACCGAACGACCAGTCCGACTCCGACGCCCAGTAACTGCCCCGCTCGCCCGGGAACGAGTCGTTCGATCGCTGCCCGCGTGTCGCGGACGGGCGTGGTGGCGAGGTAGACGGCGCTGACCGCGAGCACCGGGGGGATCCGGGCGACCGCCCGCAGCGACTGGAGTGCCGGCTCGACCCGGAACCACGGCGGGCCGAGTGCGATCCCGGCGATCACCGGTGCGAGCGCGAGCACTGTGAGGACGACCGCGTAGCCCCGGGCAACGTGCCGGGGGTCCACCCGTCCGGCGACCAGCACGAGAGTGGCGACTGCGTACACGCCGGCGAGCCACCCGACTGCGGTGCTGGCGAAGGCGGCCACGGCGAAGCCGACCTGAAAGCACAGCTTCGAACGGGGATCGAGTCGGTGGGCGAGCGTCGTCCCGGGCGTGTAGCGCAGCATCGTGGTCAGTGACGGGGGTCGCGGACGCCGACGGCACCGAGATCGTCCAGCACGGCCTCGGGCGGACCGTCCAGCGTGACCTCGCCGTCGACCAGCGCGACGATGCGATCGGCCAGTTCGGTCAGGTCGCGCAGGTCGTGGGTGACGACGACGATACTGGTCCCCGCTTCACCCAGTTCCCGGAGCCTGTCCAGCACCGAACGGCGCGCTCGCAGGTCCAGGCCGGCCAGCGGTTCGTCCAGTACCAGGTGGTCGGGTTCCATCGCGAGCGCGCCAGCGATGGCGACGCGGGCCTGCTCGCCGCCCGACAGCGCCGCGATAGAACGGTCGCGCTGGTCGGCGAGGTCGACTGCTTCGAGCGCCGCTCCGACCCGCCGGTCGATTTCGGCCCGGTCCAGCCCGAGGTTCTCCGGGCCGAAGGCCACGTCCGCGCCGACCGTCCCGGCGACGAACTGGTCGCGCGGGTGCTGGAACACCATCCCGACGCTCGTGCGGGCGGCGACGGGATCGGCGTGGGCGTCCCGTCCGTTGACCTCCACGACGCCCGACGCTGGTTCGAGCAGCGCGTTGAAATGGCGGACCAGCGTCGTCTTGCCGGAGCCGTTCGGGCCGACCAGTACGACGTTCTCTCCGTCCCCGATGGTCAGGTCGACGTCGTCGAGCGCACGGACGTCGCCGCGACGAGCCGTCAGTCCGTGGACGGCGATCATTCGCGGACGAGGTACCCGCCCCTCACGATGGCGATGGCGATGGCGAGTTTCAGCAGGTCAGGGGGGACGTACGGTGCCATGATCGTCGCGGCCCGTGTCAGGTCTATCCCCAGCGCCCACGCCATCCACGGGATCCCGACGGCGTAGACCACGGCGACGGCCGCCAGCAGTGCGACGACCTGGGTTGGAACGGCGATCTCGTCGAGGGGCCGGGGTTCGAGGCGGCGGTGGGCGATGGCACCGGCAACCACAGCCCCGGCAAGGAAGCCCACGAGGAAGCCACCGGTCCCGCCGAAGAAGTGCCCCAGTCCGGCCGCGCCGTTCGAGAACACCGGTGCGCCGGCGAGCCCGACGACGAGATACAGCGTCAGTGCCAGCCCGCCCCACAGCGGGCCCAGCAGGAGCCCTGCGAAGAAGGCTCCGAAGGGCTGGAGCGAGAACGGGACGAGCGGTGCCGGAAGTGGGATCGACACCTGTGCGAGCGCCGCCGTGAGTGCCGCGAGCAGAACCGCTTTCGCGAAGTATTCGACGGTCTCGTCGCCGACGAGATCGACCGAATTGTGCTGTTGTGCCATGGCACCGACTGCGACGTGAACCGAGAAATAGCCGGTGGTTTACCACCGCTTGGCGGCGAACCCTGCGGCTGGTCGGTGGCTGTCGAAAAAGACGTGTACGCAGAGAGGCGGACCGTTGTCGACGTTTCCCCAGTCGACCGCACGACGGCGTGCGGTTACTCTGGGACAGACCGACAACTGTCCGTCTGAGACGTTATCGGGCGGCGGCTGCGACGCGTTCTTTCTCTTCTTTCTGGTTGACCGAGTAGGTCTGGACGTCGCTGCTGGCAGCGCCGATGAGCTGCTGGGCCAGCGCTTCGTGGACGTCGGTCGTCGTCTTGAAGGAGTCGCCGTAGACGCCGTCGGCGATGAACTTCAGAGCCTGATCGACTCGGCGCTGGGGCGCCACGTCGACGGCCTTCGGGACGGAGATGCCACCGTACTTCAGGCGAACGGTCTCCTCGCGGGGGGCGCTGTTCTCGACGGCCTCGACGAGCACCTGCACCGGGTTCTCCTCGGTGCGCTGGTGGACCGTCTCGAAGGCGTCCTTGACGATCGTCGTGGCGAGCTGTTTCTTGCCCGTGTTCTCGTCGGTCTGCATCAGGCGGTTGATGAGTCGCTCGACGATGCTGATCTCCGACTTCTTGAACTGCTTCTCGGAGTGACGGCCCATCGTGTGGGCGATCGGGGTGACCGTGATGTAGCGCTCGGTCGAGGGGTCCGAGAACTCGATGTTGGTCACGTCCCACTCGCCGAACAGTTGGGCGACGGCTGTCTCGTCTTCGTCGGTGCCGGCAGGCGTGTCCGGCTCGGGGGCGTCGTCTGCGGACATGTTATCGCACCGGCTTCTCCGCGTTACCGCGTACGAGTTCGATCAGCGACACGCCGTTGACCTTCTCGACCTTGTAGTTGACACCGGAGATGTCACCCATGGCGCGACCCTTCGCGCCACCGATGCCGGCGATCGTGACCTCGTCGTGTTCGTCGATGAAGGAGATCGCACCGTCACCGGGACAGAACGCAGAGACCTGCTTGCCGTTCTTGATCAGCTGGACCCGGACACACTTCCGGATCGCGGAGTTGGGCTGCTTCGCTTCGATACCGATCTTCTCGAGCACGATCCCTCGACCCTGGGGCGCGCCTTCGAGCGGGTCGGACTTCTGGCCCAGCCCGCGCTCGCGGCGCGCGTAATCAGAGTCGGACCACCGGTGGTTCTGGCGGTCCTTCTTGAGTTTGCGTGCGGCGTATTTGCCGTTCGCCATAGTACGCTCGTGTATCCTGCGGAGCTACTTAAGACTCCTCTTTCGTCCTCGAAAAACCGGCCGCAGGCGGCGTGTGTACGACTCTCACGGCTGTCCGGGCAACGAGATCCGTGATTATCATGCACCATAATCGGGGGCATGGGTTTAGTAAGCCTACTAAACTCGTCTCCGCATAGGAACATGGCAGTCGAGACGTTGCTCCCCGACTGGCTTCGCAGGAGCTATCTACGGAAGTTCGTCGCGATCGTCGCAGTGATCGCGCTGCTGGTCGGTACGGCCGGAGCGATCACACAGGCAGACGTGACCAGCGACGTGCGGGAGAATCGGCAGGAGGAACTTCGGGTTCTCGCCAGTCAGGAGGGTGAGAACCTCGACAACTGGCTGTCACAGCAGCACGAACGGGCCCGATTGCTCTCCTCACAGCAACGATACCAGGGCGTTTCCAACGCCGCGATCACCGCCGAGATGTCCATCGAGATGCGCCACATGCCCGACACGGTCCGGGGGATGTACTTCGCGAACCGATCGACCGAACACATCGAGGCCAGTACGATCGATGCCGACGACGACCGGACGCTGTCCGAAGCGGGTGTCGAGTGGCCCGAGGGATTCCAGTTCGACTCGGTGCGGGACACGCTCATCTCGGAGGTGTACCGGACCAACGGGAGCGCCTACATCGCCTTCGCAAGTCCGGTCCCGGCCGAGAACGCGGCGATCGTCCTCGTCCTGGACGTGACCGAACGGGCGACGCAGTTCGAGGAGACCGTCGACGGCGGAACGACGCAGGTCGTCGCCGCCGACGGGACCGTCGAGTTCGCGACCAACGCGTCGGCGATCAACTCGGTCTACGACGGCGGGGCCGACGCGACGGCGTTACAAGCGGGCGCCGACGGCGAGAGCGGCGTCGTCGATCGAGACGAGACCGTCGTCGCCTACGCGCCCGTCGGTGGCACCGACTGGGTCGTCCTCAAGCACGCGCCCAGAGCGAACGCCTACGCGCTGAGCACGACCGTCCAGAACCGACTCGCGATGCTGGTCGGCCTCTCCGTCCTGGGCTTTCTCGTCCTCGGTGCGATCGTCCACCGGGGGACGCTGACGACGATCCGGACGCTCACCGAGAGCGCAGAGGCACTGGCGGCCGGAGCGGTCGACACCGAGATCGAGCAAAGCGACCGGATCGACGAGATCGGCCAGATAGAGGACGCGTTCGTCGCGATCGACGACTACGTGACGACGGTCGCGGGACAGGCCAACGCGCTGGCCGACCAGGAGTTCGACGCCGAGATTCTCGACGAGGACGTGCCGGGGTCGCTCGGCGACGCTCTCGATCGGATGCGAGGGGATCTGTCCACCTTTATCGACGAGGTCGAAGCCGCTCGCGACGAGGCCCAGCGCTCCCAGGAACGCGCCGAGGAACTGGCCGAGACCCTGGAACGCCAGGCCGAGGAGTTCAGTGCGGTGATGGAGCGGGCTGCCGCCGGCGACCTCTCTCAACGCCTCGACACCGACATCGACAACGACGCGATGGCCTCGATCGCCCGTGCGGCCAACGAGATGCTGACCGAACTCGAAGGGACCGTCGTCACGATCGCCGAGTTCGCCGCCGAGGTCGACGAGTCGACCCGCGAGATCACCGAGCGCGCCGAGTCGGTCCGGGAAACCAGCGAGACCGTCAGCGAGTCCGTCCGCGAGATCGCCGCGGGGGCCGACGAGCAAGACGAGAACATCCAGCAGGTCGCCGCGGAGATGTCCGATCTCTCGGCGTCGATCGAAGAGGTCGCCTCCTCGGCCGCCGAGGTCGCGCGCAAGTCCGGCCAGGCCGCCGACGCCGGCGAACAGGGCAGTGTCCAGGCCACGTCGGCGATCGAGGAGATGAACACGATCGAGGAGCAGGCCGACGAGACCATCGCGGACGTGGAGCGACTCGACGCGGAGATGCGCGAGATCGGCGAGATCGTCGACCTCATCGACGAGATCGCCGAGCAGACCAACATGCTCGCGTTGAACGCCTCGATCGAGGCCGCTCGCGCGGGCGAGGCCGGTTCGGGCTTCGCCGTCGTCGCCGACGAGATCAAGCAACTGGCGACCGAGACCAGCGAGGCGACCGAAGAGATCGCGGCCCGGATCGAGGACGTGCAGTCCTCGACCGGCGACGCCGTCGAGGAGATCCAGTCGATGGGCGACAGCGTCGACTCGGGGATCGAGACGGTCGAATCGACCGTCGCCGCGCTCGAAGAGATCGTCACGCAGGTCGAGGAAGCCAACGACGATATCAAAGCGATCGACGACGCGACCGATCAGCAGGCCACCTCCACCGAACAGGTCGTCGCCGTCGTCGACGAGGTCAGTTCGATCAGTCAGGAGACCGCCGCACAGGCAAACACCGTCTCGGCGGCCGCCAACGAGCAGACGAACTCGATCGTCGAGGTGACCGAAAACATCCAGTCGCTGTCGGGCCGGGCGAGCAACCTCCGGGAGTTGCTCGACCAGTTCGACACCCAGTCTAGTGGCGGCGTCACGACTGGTGGGACAGGCGATGGCCCCGCGGCCGCCGACGGCGGGTTCGAAGACTGATACGGACGGTCGGAGGCCGGTCCCAGATCACCCTTACGCCGTCGTGCGGTCGACTGGGAAACGTCTCCAACCGTATGAACGAACCGCAAAAAACAAAAACAGCAGTCAGGTCAACTCGATGCCGTCCACGTCGAAGTGACGGGCCGCGAGTTTCCTGGCTGCGTCGATGTTCTTGCCCTCTTCTCCGATCGCGATCCCGCGATCCTCCTGTGCGACCTCGACGTAGGCGACCGTGTCGCTGTTCTCCGAGACCGTCACGTTGTACACCGCCGCGGGTGCCAGGGCGTTCGCGACGAACGCGTCGGCCGTGTCGGCGTCTTCGACGAGCTTGATCTCGCGGTCGAGTTTCGCCTCGACGCGCTCGACGATGGTACCGCCGGGGCCGATCGCGTCGGCCATCTCGCCGGCCTTGACGACGTAGATCACGCGGTCGTTGGCGTCGTCGATCAGGCAGTCCCGGACGGTCACGTCAGTCTCGGTCTCGAACAGGGCGATGAGCCGACGGGCCTCGTCCGAGAGCTCGACGGCCATCAGTCCTGACTCGCGCCCATCCGGAGGTCCACGTCGCCGGTGCCGAGCTTGATCGGCTTGCCGACGATGACGTTCTCCGTGACGCCGTTGAGGTCGTCGATCTCGCCGTGGATCGCGGCGTCGAGCAGGTGGTTGACCGTGACCTCGAACGCCGCCCGCGCGAGCACGGACTCCTTGTTGCCCGAGATCCCGTGGCGACCGATCGACTCGATCTCGCCACGGTTCGTCATGATGTCCGCGACCAGCATCAGGTGGCGGATGTTCACGTCGTCCAGCCCCTGCTCTTCGAGGGTGTGCATCGTCTCGTTGATCAGGGTCTCGCGCGCGGCCTCGATGCCGAGGTTGCGGTGGATCTCGTGGATGTTGTTGCACGTCGTCCGCGAGGCGTCGACGCCCTCGATGCCGAGCACGTCGCCGAAGGCAGAGCCCTCGGTGTAGAGGACGAACTCCTCGCCCTGATCGGTCTCCTCCTTGCGGATGACGACGCGGGAGATCTCGTCGATCCCCTTGAACACGACCTCGCGCAGCTCCTCGACCAACTGGAGGAGGTCGCGATAGGACGGCTCGTCGGGGCCGAACTCGATCATCGTGCCGGCGCGACGGGTCTGGACGCCCAGCTTCGACTCGATGGTCTCGGCGATTTCCTCGGCCACGTCGTCGATCTGGGGCACGGTCGGCCAGCGCTCTTCGAGGGTGTCCTCGTTGAGATCGATCTGGACGAGCATGTCCGCCACGTTGGTCGAGATGTCACCCAGCGCGAGAATGCGCGTGGCCTCGATCTTCCAGACGACCTCGTGGGCCTTCTCGCGGTCGGTCGCGTGCTCGCCGTCGAGGTGGACCGTCATCATCGGGGTGTCCGGCGTCTTTCGGGCGTCGACCAGCTCGATGAGTCGGGGCAGCCCCTGGGTCACGTCGATCTCTGCGACCCCCGCGTAGTGGAACGTGTTCATCGTCATCTGCGTTCCGGGTTCCCCGATCGACTGGGCCGAGACGGTCCCGACCGGGTCCAGCGGATCGACGCGGGTCTCCTGGTAGCGGGCCTCGACGGCCTTGGCGATCTGGTCGGCTTCCTCGACGGTCACGTCGCGTTCGAGGACCGTGCTGTACACGTCGTTCTTGAGCCGTCGCGGGAGGTCCGCGTCCTCCACGACCGCTTCGATGTCGTCGGATACGTCTGCTCGTGTCATCAGTCGTCACCCTCCGCCATCCACCAGTCGTCGGCGTGTTCCGACAGGTTGGTGGGCTCGACGCGCTCGCCGAGGAACTCGCTTTTCACGCTCTCGGAATCGAACTCCGAGTCCAGGACGCTGTCGGCGATCTCGTCGACGTCGACCGGCGTCTCCTCGTTGGAGGCGACCTGCACGGGCGAGGTGCCGTCCTCGCCGAACTCGAACTGGACGATCGTGTCCGAGGTGTCCCGGACGGTGCCGTCGTACTGGGTCTCCAGTTCCGAGAGGGCGTTGATCAGCCGACGCTGAAGGTAGCCGGACTTGGAGGTCCGGACTGCCGTGTCGACAAGCCCCTCGCGGCCACCCATCGCGTGGAAGAAGAACTCCTTGGGACCGAGGCCGCCACGGTAGGAGGCCTCGACGAAGCCGTGAGCGTCCGCCGAGAGGTCGTCCTGCTTGAAGTGGCTGAGTGTGCGGTCCTCGTAGCCGCGGTTGATCCGCTCGCCACGCACTGCCTGCTGGCCGACACAGCCGGCCATCTGGGTCAGGTTCAGCATCGACCCACGCGCGCCGGACTCGGCCATCACGACTGCGGGGTTGTCGTCGTCGAAGTGCTCGCCGGCGATGTCACCGGCGGAGTCACGCGCCTTGCCCAGCGTCTGCATGATCTTCATCTCCAGGGTCTCGTCGACGGTCCGGCCGGGCAGCGATTCGAGGTCGCCCTCCTCGTAGGTCTCGATGAGTTCCTGGACGCGCTCGTAGGCGTTGTCGATCGCCTCGGAGATCTGGGCCTCCGCGGCCTCCGGAACCGACTCGTCGTCGATCCCGATCGAGAACCCGAAGTGCATGATCGAACGCATCGCCAGCGACGCGATCTCGTTGATGAAGATGCGCGCTCGCGTGTTTGAGTACTCCTTGGTGATCGTGTCGACGATCTCGCCGCCGAAGCCGCCGACGGCGCTGTCGTCGATCGTCCCCTCGACGAGCTGGCCGTCCTCGATGACGACGGCGTCGCCAGCCTCGCTCGTGAACTCGAGTTCGAGGTCGTCGGGCAGCAGTTCCGAGAAGATGTCGTGGCCGGTCCAGTACGGCGTGCCGTCCTCGTCGACGCCGGACTCGGGGGGCAGTTCGTCGATCCGGGTGGCACGCAGCAGGTCCAGGGCCTGCGTCTCGTTGAATCTGGGGTTGGTGTGGGTCAGCAGGTAGGTCCCCGAGATGTGGTCCTGGATCGCGCCGATGATGTTCTCACCGAAGCGCGGGCTGAGGATCTGTTCCTGCACGCGCATCAGCACGCGGGCCTCGGCGCGGGCCTCCTCGTTCTGCAGTGCGTGCATGTTCATCTCGTCGCCGTCGAAGTCCGCGTTGTACGGCGGGCAGACGACGGTGTTGAGACGGAACGTCTTGTACGGCATCACGACCACTTCGTGGGCCATGATCGACATCCGGTGGAGCGACGGCTGTCGGTTGAAGATGATGATGTCGCCGTCGATGAGGTGCCGGGAGACTTCCCAGCCGGCCTCGACCTTCTCGGCCAGCTCCTCGCAGTTCTTCTCGGTCACTTTCAGCCGGCGGCCGTCGGGGCGTTTGACGTAGTTCGCGCCGGGGTGGGCCTCCGGTCCGTTGGCGACGTAGCGACGAGCGTTGTCGAGGTTGCGCTCGTTGACGTTCATCGTCTGGGTCATCTCCTTGGCGACCCGGTCCGGGACGCCGACCTCGTTCAGCGAGAGGGTCGGGTCCGGCGAGATCACCGTTCGAGCGGAGAAGTTCACGCGCTTGCCCGAGAGGGAGCCACGGAAACGGCCTTCCTTCCCTTTCAGACGCTGGGAGAGGGTCTTCAGCGGGCGGCCGGAACGGTGGCGAGCCGGCGGTGTGCCGCTGATCTCGTTGTCCATGAACGTGGTGACGTGGTACTGGAGCAGTTCCCAGAGGTCCTCGATGATCAGCTGTGGCGCACCGGCCTCGCGGTTCTCCATGAACCGCTGGTTGATCCGGATGATGTCCACGAGCTTGTGGGTGAGGTCGTCCTCGGAGCGCTGGCCGTTGTCCAGCGTGATCGACGGTCGTGCGGTGACCGGCGGCACGGGCAGGACGGTGAGGATCATCCACTCGGGCCGGGAGCGACTGGGCTCCATCCCGAGCACCTCGATGTCCCCGTCCGGGATGTCCTCGAACCAGTCCCGGATGTCGCTGGGCATCAGCTTGTTCATGTCCTCCTCGGTGAGGTCAACGTCCAGGGCGGACTCGATGGCCTTGCGGTCCTCTTCGCGCGGACGGAACTCCCCGGAGATGATCTCCTGGACGCGAGACGGGTCGATACCGGTCTCGTCGGCCAGTTCCGAGGGCGTCGTTCGCTCACGACCTTCCTCCTCGTCGGGCTCCATCGCGGCGACGATGCGCTGGGAGTACTCCGAGGAGAGCACGTCCTGGACCTCGTAGTAGGTCGTCGGTTTCTCGTGCTGGATGTCGTACTGGGGTTCGCCACAGAACGGACAGCGGTCCTTCTTTCGGGCCTGCCGAATGGCGGCCTTGGTCACGTCGTTGAGGTCCTCGCCGAGCTCTTCGGTCCGGCGGAGGCGTTCGATGAACTCGTCGCGTTCCTGCTCGTCGAGACAGAGCCGGGAGCACTCCCGGCAGGTCCCGCGCAGCAGGCGACGGATGAGCTTGTTGAACCCGACGTGGATCACCGGTGCGGCGAGTTCGATGTGGCCGAAGTGGCCGTTACACGACCCGCTGTGCTTGCCGCAGGTCTTGCACTCGAGGCCGGGGTCGATCACGCCCAGGCGCGGGTCCATCAGCCCCATGTCGATGGGGAACCCGTCGTCGTCGTAGGTGTCGGCCGTGATGACCTTGGTGGCGCTCATGTCGCGGTACTCCTCGGGGTCCATCAGCCCGAAGCTGAGCCGACCGATCGATTTGGGTGTCTGTTGTGAACTCATTAGACTGCGTCCTCCAGTTCGATCCGCGGGGCGATGCCCAGTGCCTTCATCTCGTCGAGCAGCAGTTTGAACGCGTAGGACATCTCGACCTCGTGGATGTCGGTCTCCTCCTCACAGTTGGGACAGTAGATCCGTCGCTGCTCGACGTTCTCGACGGCGGTCATCCCACACTGGCCACAGACGTTGATCCACTCGCGGTCGGACTCGTCGAGCAGGCGCTCTTTGAGTGCCATCGCGGCACCGTGCCCGATGAGCACGTCCCGTTCCATCTCACCCACACGGAGCCCGCCTTCGCGGGCGCGTCCCTCGGTGGGCTGGCGGGTGAGCACCTGCACCGGTCCGCGCGAGCGGGCGTGCAGTTTGTTCGAGACCATGTGGTAGAGCTTCTGGTAGAAGATCGTCCCGACGAAGATCTCCGCTTCGACCTTCTCGCCGGTGACGCCGGAGTACATGATCTCCTTGCCGGAGGACTTGTAGCCGTGTTCCTCCAGCGCGCTGCGGAGGTCTTCCTCGTCCTCGCCGGTGAAGGCGGTGCCGTCGACGCGCCGGCCTTCCAGCGCACCGACTTTGCCGCCGAGCATCTCCAGAACGTGGCCGACCGTCATCCGCGACGGCAGAGCGTGGGGGTTGACGATGAGGTCCGGCACGACGCCGTCCTCGGTGAAGGGCATGTCTTCCTGGGGTGCGAGGTGGCCGACGACGCCCTTCTGGCCGTGACGGGACGCGAACTTGTCCCCGAGTTCGGGGATCCGCTCGTCACGCACGGAGACCTTCGAGAGCTTCGAGCCGTCCTCGCCCTCCATCAGCGTGACCGTGTCGACGACACCGGATTCGCCGGAGCGCATCGTCACGGAGGTCTCGCGGCGCTTCTGGGGTGAGAGGCCGCCCATGTCGTCCGGTTCTTCGAGGAACCGAGGCGGCGAGGTCTTGCCCAGCAGGACCTCGTTCTCGCCGACCTGCGTCTCGGGATTGACGAGGCCGTCCTCGTCGAGGTGGGTGTAGGCTTCCTCACCGCGTGCACCGCGAACCTCGTCGTCGGGGATCTCGAAGTGGTCTTCCTGCCCGCCGGGGTAGCGCCGTTCCTCGCCCTCGTAGGTCCGGAAGAAGTGCGAGCGAGCGAGCGCGCGCTGGACCGATCCCTCGTTCATCACGAGTGCGTCCTCGATGTTGAACCCCTCGTAGGACATCACGGCGACGGTGAAGTTCTGGGCCGCCGGCCGGTCGTCGTACCCGATCTGCTCGGTGGTCTGGGTCTTGACCATCGAGAGCTGGGGGTAGTGCAGCAGGTGCTGGCGGGTGTCCGGACGGATCCGGTAGTTCGCGCTCGGGAGCCCGAGCGACTGCTTGATCATCCCCGACCCCATCGTAATCCGGGGCGAGGCGTTGTGTTCGGGGTAGGGGATCATCCCGGCACCGATCCCGAACATCAGCTGCGGGTCGACTTCGAGGTGGGTGTGGTCGTCGGTGACCTCCTCCTCGGTGACTGCGACGAGGATGTCCTCCTCTTCCTCTGCGTCGATGAACTCGACGACACCGCGCTCGACGAGTTCCTCGAAGCTCAGTTCGCCGTCTTTGACCTGCTGGACCTCCGATTCGGTGATCAGCGGGTCGCCGTCCTCGATGACCAGCAGCGGGCGGCGGGCCCGGCCGGCGTCGGCGTTGATGATGACCTCGTCCGTGCGGTCGCGCACGGAGACGTTGACCATCTCCGAGACGTCGCCCCGTCGGCGGGCCTGTCGGATCTGATCTGCGAGCTGTTCGGGGTCGGGATGTGTCCCGACCAGACTGCCGTTGACGTACACTTTGGCGTCGCGTCCCTGACTCATGATTTAATCGTCCGCGGGCTGCTCGATACGCTCGATCCCGGGGATGCCCTGGACCCCCATATCGGCGAGTTCGTGTTTCAGTTCCTGTTCGTCTTCGATGTTCTGGGAGAGCTCCATCGCTTGCGCGAAGTTCTTCACCAGACCGCAGTTCGGTCCTTCGGGGGTCTCGGAGGGGCAGATCCGACCCCACTGGGTCGCGTGCAGGTCACGCGCCTCGAAGTGGGGCTGGCTCCGGGACAGGGGCGAGCGAAGGCGTCGCAGGTGTGAGAGAACACCCATGTAGTCCGTCCGGTCGACCAGCTGGCTCACGCCAGAGCGGCCGCCGACCCAGTTGCCCGTCGCGATCGGGTGTTCGAGTCGCTCGGTCAGCACGTCCGACCGAACGACCGTCGAGACGGAGAGCTGCCGGTTTCGCATGTTGGCGCGTTCGAGCTGGTACTTCACGTCGCGGGCCAGCTTGTTCAGCGCCGTCCGGAAGAGGTCCTTCATGAGGTCGCCGCTGACCTTCAGGCGCTTGTTGGCGTAGTGGTCCTTGTCGTCGGCGTCGCGCCGACCCAGGGCGAGTTCGAAGCAGGCCTCGGCCATCCGGCAGAGGTAGTAGGCCTTGTTGATCCGCACGTCCTCCTCGTCGACACCTTCCTCGTGGAGGTGGGGCAGGAGGTAGCGGTCGATGACGTAGTTGGCTCGCTTGAGCTGGTAGTTCTTGCCCTGGCCGGAGGCGACGCGTTCCCCGAGGGTCTCGATGGCGCCCTCGGTGGTCTGGACGTCTGCTGCCTCCAGGTTTTCGAGCATGAACTTCACGATCTCCGGGTCGTCGGAGACGCGGTGGACGATCTCCTCGTCGGATTCGAGGCCGAGCGCGCGCACGAGCGTCACGAAGTTGATCGAACCCGAGACCGAGGGGAACGAGACTTCGAGGATGCCGTCGCGGGTCCGCTCACACAGCACGAGTGCGCGGTAGCCACGGCGCTGGGAGAACGTCTTGGCGACCTGCACGTCGTCGCCGTACTTGGTGTCGTGTTCCGCGAGGATCTTGTTCGGTGCGAGGTCCTCGCTGGTCATCAGGACTCGCTCGGAGCCGTTGACGACGAAGTAGCCGCCGGGGTCGGCGGGGTCCTCGCCGATGTCGATCAGCTCTTCGCGGGTGAACCCGTTGATGTTACACTTGTTCGAACCGACCATGACCGGCATCCGGCCGATCTTGGTCTCAGTCTGGTCGACGACGACCTCCTCTTCCTCGTCGCCGCCGCGAACGATCGCCATCTCCATGAAGACGGGCGCGGAGTAGGTGATGTTACGCAGGCGGGCTTCCTGTGGGTAGAGGAGTTCTTCGCTGCCGTCGGCCTCGCGGACGCGGGGCGTGACGACGCGGACGTCGCCCAGCTCGACGAAGACGGGCTCTTGCCCTTCCTTGTCGCCGATGTCGGTCTCGATCGTCTCCTTCTCGTCGACGACCTGCTGCATGCCGCGGCCGAGGAAGGAGTTGAACGATCGGAAGTGGTGTTCGGCCAGGCGCTCCCGCGAGAAGTACTCTCGCGAGATCGCGCGGCGGTCGTTGGCGTCCATTACGACACCACCAGTCGATACACGACTGCCTGATCTGTGGTTCGGGAATCACGGACTACCTTGACCACGTCACCGACCTCGGCGTCGTCGGGCGCGGCGGGGTCGGTGCGTTTGAGCTTCGGCAGGTCCGTCTTCTTGATGTTGTACTCCTCGAGCACGCCGTCGAGCGTGTCCTCGTCGACGATGCTGTGGTCTGGAACGAGTTCGTGTTGGCTTACGTCTACCATGGTTGGGGTTGCCGGCTAGTGGAGAAGGTGGCTGTCACGAGATACTACAGATAGCTATAAGCGGAGGCCATTTAACGCTTACCAAGTCCGTCTGCAGTGGCTATCCGGCACCGCGCCGGCCGTCGCGTTACCTGCAACTATGCCAAGGACCTTCATAGTCGTTTGGGTACTGGGCGGTCTCGGGTCGTCTGCGTGGGGTCTGCTGCCACAGGGCGGTCGTAGAAACTCCAGGCTGCTCGTGGCTGTGTGCCACGAGCGACTGCCAGTTCGGACGAGCGACCGGTCTCGGCACGGTTGGTGCTCGACGCTAGGGTGGTGACACTGTGGCGACGACACTGCTCAGTTGGGACTGCTCGCCCCGTCAATGACGGGCTACGACACCACAACCCACAGACGGCGCGTTTGGAAAGCCTTAATACCATCACCCGGAAACGAAGAGTTGCAACGTGCCCGGATGGTGTAGTGGCCCATCATACGACCCTGTCACGGTCGTGACGCGGGTTCAAATCCCGCTCCGGGCGTACTTTTGCGACGAGCACACTCGCGAGTCGAAAATATCCCACGACGGGTTTGAACCCTGGAAGACGAACGCAGTGAGTCTTCCTCCGGTTCAAATCCCGCTCCGGGCGTCTTCTTCCGAACTCACACCCCCACCGAGGCGTCTCGTCGCCGAGCGACGGTCTATCTCGGAAACAACCTGACGAGAGATTTGAACCCTGGAAGACGAATGCAGTGCGTCTTGCCGAGGTATCCTGTGTTCACGACCCGTCCAGAAAGTCCCGGAGCGTTGTAGTCGCCGTCGCACGCTGGTCTCGAAAGACGCAGTGGCCGGCGTCGTCGACGTGGACGAGGCGGCCGTCGGGGAGCAGGTCGGCGATCTCGCGGTGGCGCTCGCGCTCGGTTTCGTCGGCGTCGGCCTTCAGAATCAGTGTCGGCACGTCGATCTCGGGGTACACGTCTCGCGGGTCGGGATACCCTTCGCGTGCGATCTCGGTGATCTGCGGGCGCAGACGCAGGCGGGCGTCAGCCAGCAGGCCGGCCAGTTCCTCGTCGCCCGCTTCGACGTGGGCTGCCAGTTCGTCGTCGTCGGCGAGCAGTCCCTCCTTGGTGTGGGTCTGCCAGAACGCCATTCGCTCGCGAACCCACGCGGTCGGATCTTCGTCGCGGTCGGCAGCTGCCTCGTCGTGGTCCTCGTCCACGACGAGCATCCCGGCAGGGTCGATCATGACCGCGCTGCGCACCCGGTCGGGATGGCGGGCCGCCGTCGAGGCGACCGTGCTTCCGCCCATCGAGTGACCGACGAGGACCGCGTCGTCGACATCGAGGGCGTCGAGCAGCCCCGTGAGGTCGGCCACGCGGTCGTCGATGCCGTAGCCGTCGTCGGGGGCAGCTGACCGACCGTGTGCGCGGGCGTCGTACGCGATCACGTCCCACTCGGGTTCGAGTTCGCGAACGAGGGGTGCCCGACAGAGCGCGTCGTCGAAGTATCCGTGGGCGATCACCAGCGGCGGCTTCTCGCCGCCGGTCCGGATGTAGTGGATCCGTGTGCCGTTCGTCTCGGCGTCTCCCTCGCTCCAGTCGTCGGCGCTCATGACTGACCAGTCAGTCAGCATCGGCATATCGTTTTCGCCGCCTCGTCAGCCAAAACGCCGACAACCGTCCGTATCAGCACCCACAGTACCCCGCCGCGAGCGATTAGTGGCAGGGACACGTACGAACGGCCATGACGACACTCTACGCCGCGCTGGAGGACCGATTGCTGGTGATCCGGGACGGCGACTGGCTGGCCCACGAGCGGCCGGTATCGAGCGCGCTGGCGTGTGTCGCCGCGTCGCCCGAGCGGCCGGAGCGAGTGTTCGTCGGCACTGTCGACGAGGGGCTGGAGTTCAGTACCGACGGCGGCGATAGCTGGCAGACCGGGCTGGCGACCGACGACCGCGTGACGGCGGTGACCGTCAGCCAGCACGATCCGGACGTGATCTGGGCCGGGACCGAGCCCTCGCGGGTGTATCGCTCGACCGACGGCGGCGAGACGTGGGCCGAGCGCTCCGGCCTGCAGGACCTCCCCTCGGAGTCGCGGTGGTCGTTCCCGCCCCGGCCCCACACCCACCAGGTCCGCTGGCTCGCGGTCGATGCCAGCGATCCCGAGCGACTCTACGTCGCTATCGAGGCCGGCGCGCTCGTCCGGAGCGAGGACGGCGGCGAGACGTGGATCGATCATCCAAAGGGCGGACCACGGGACAGCCACACGCTGGCGACCCACCCAGACGCGCCGGGTCGGCTCTACACGGCGGCAGGCGACGGCTACGCTGAGTCGGCGGACGGCGGCGAGACGTGGACGTATCTCCGCGACGGGCTGGAGCACAGCTACGTCTGGGGGCTGGCCGTCGGTGCCGATCCCGACACCGTCGTGGTCTCGGCCGCCAGCGGCGCGCACAGCGCCCACCGCACGGACGGCGAGTCCTGCGTCTACCGCCGGGTCGACGGCGGCTGGGAGCGGGCGATGACGGGCCTGCCGGGTCCCGACGGACTGGCTCGGCCGGTGCTCGCACACCACGACGGGCAGTTTCACGCGCTGACCAACCACGGCGTGTTTACGAGTGACGAGGGTGCGGTGTGGGACCAGCTCGAACTGGCCTGGGACACCGAGTTCCACCAGGTCCCCCGAGGGCTGGCCGTGGTCTGAGCCCAGCGAAGGTCGTGGCCTCCCCGGTCTGTCGTCCAGCCCCCGAGGACTGTCGCAGGCTACACTGCACGCCGACGCCGTCGAGCACGTCTCCGATCGCGGCCGCGCCCGAGGCGATCAGGGCATCGTCGACTGTCACGCAGGGGTTGAGCATCGCTTTTCCGTCGATCCACGCCCTGTCCCGGCGGTCACTGGCTTGCCGTATTCAGGCCCCGCGACGCGCTTCTCGACGAGCGGGCGATCGCTCGCGTCGTACAGCTCACGTGTTGGGTCGGCCAGAGTGGTCGTTTCCGGGTACGGTGTCGCACTGTCGTGTCGAACAGACCGACTCGAACTGTTGTCGCTGTATGATATGGCCGGCGGACGGGTCGACGATTACCAGCACGAAACGACGGTAGTCCGGACGAACGCCCGCCACCTGTCAAATGCCAACACGTATGTCACTATCCCTTCTACAGTATAGGTGATGCTGCTCCAGCGACCGCGGTTCGTGCTGCTGTCGTCGGCCGTGGCACACGACGCATGAACGAAAACGAGCCCAGCGCGGCGCAGCTCTCGGTCGCTGGCGCGCTCGATCACGTCGAAGAGGGGGTCATGGTACTCGACGACAACCTCCGGTACATCTACGTCAACGAGCGCGCCCGACAGCTACTGGGCCGTGACGACTTGCTGGGTGAGCACATCTGGGACGTGTTCCCTCAGTCCGTGGACGCGGTCGAGATGGCCGAAATCGAGAGGGCGATACAGCGACAGATCGACACCTCGTTCGAGATATACAGCGTGCAATACGGGCGCTGGCTCGCCGTTCGAGTCTTCCCCGGTGCGGACGGGGTGACGATCTTCTTTAGCGACGTGAGCGAGGAGAAACGTGTACATCAACATCTCGATCAGGTGCTACAGACAGTGCCCATCGGCATCGGGCTACTGGACAGCGAGGGCGAGATTCTGCGGGCGAACGATCGTGCCGAGGATCTGCTGGGCCTGACGCGGAGCGCGATCGAGGGGCGAGCCTACGACGATCCCGACTGGGACATCTGGGACGACGACGGCGACCCGATCTCGGCGTCGGACCACCCAGTCAGGCACGTCTTATCGACCGGCGAGATCGTGCAGGGGTTCGTCCACGGGATCACGCTCCCGGACGGGACGGAACGCTGGCTGTCGAGCAACGTCGCTCCCGTGATGGACGGGGACGGCGCGATCGAGCAGGTCGTCGTCGCGCTGGAGGACGTCACCGTACTCAAGCGTCTCGAGCGACTGATCGACACGTTCCAGCCGGTCGAAGACGTCCTCAACAACGCGACGATGCGGCCGTCGGTCGAACAGCAGGTCTGTGACCTGCTGACGGCGACCGACGAGTACGAACTGGCCTGGATCGGGGAGTACACGCCCGGAAAGGAGCTCTTCGAGCCACACGCGAGTAGCGGCCCCGAGGCCGACTATCTCGACGATGTCGAGATCCCGATGATGGACGACACGGCGGTCGGTCCGACGCGCCGTGCCGTCGAGAGCGGCGAGATTCAGGTCGTTGACGACATGGGCAGTGATCCGACGTTCGCACCCTGGCACGAGCAGGCCACCGACCACGGTCTCCAGTCCTGTGCGGCCGTCCCGCTGGCCCACCAGGGCCACACGTACGGCGTCCTTGGGCTGTATACGAGGCGTGCCGACGCGTTCGGCGAGCGCGAACAGGCCCTGTTGTCGACGCTCGGCGATCGGATCGGACAGGTGATCCACGCGATCGAGACCCGACAGCTGCTGCAGGCCGATCGCGTGGTCGAACTCACGTTCGAGAGCAGGGACAAGGGGTCGCTCCTGATCGAGGCCTCGGCCGATCTCGGCTGTGAACTCACCGTCGAGCGAACGGTCCAGACCGCCGAGAACGCACTGCTGCACTACGTCACGGTGGCTGGGGCGCCGGTCGATGACTTGCTCGCACTGGCAGACGGCGCACCCGCCGTCGAGGAGGTCCGACCGGTCCACCAGCGAGCAGACGCAGGCGGTGGTCTCGTCGAACTCGTGTTACACCAGCAGTCACTCGCCCACACGCTGGTCTCGCTGGGGGCGGCCGTGACCACGGATCGAGTCGAGGATGGCGAAGCGACGGTCGTCTGTGAGGTGTCGCCAGAGCGCGACATCACCGGAATCGTCTCACACCTCACCTCGTCGTATCCCGAAACGACACTGGTCGCCAAACGCGAGTACACGTCCTCGTCGCGGACAGTCGGGCAGGAACTCGGTGAGCTACTCGCCGACGCGTTCGAACGCGAACTGACCGACCGACAGCGCCAGGCGGTTCGGGCCGCATACCACGGCGGATTCTTCGCGTCACCGCGCGACAGTACGGCGACCGAAATCGCCGACGCCCTCTCGCTGACGCAGTCGACGTTCTCGTACCATCTCAGGAACGCCCAGCAGAAACTGTTCGACGACCTGTTCGATCACGTCTGAGACCGATGAACAGGTCGGCGAGCGCTCGGCCACTTCTCAACTGTGATACTCATGCTCGTATCTAGAGCCTACACTTAATCGAATCATCAGTGAAGTGTTTGCCATGATTCAGAAGATACGGCTCGACGGGGTGGATCTCCGTCCGAAACTGATCGCCGCGTTCGTGCTCGTCGCGTTGCTCGTTGCCGCGACCGGTGTCGTCGGCTACCAGTCGGTCAGTTCCGTCGACGCCAGGACCCACCTCGTCGCCGAGGACGCCGAGAAAGTCGACGCGACGATGGAGATGCTGGTCGCGATCGAGGCCCAGCAAGCGGCCGTCAACGCGGGACTGACAGGCGACCCCGACGCAAGATCTGAGTTCGAAGCCGCACAGTCCGACTACGAACAGTGGGCCGCTACGCTCGAGGAACACCACCTGAGCGAGGAGGAGCAGGCGGCCTACGAGACGCTCCAGTCCCACCACGAAGAGTACACGGCCGTCGCAGGAGACCTGTTCGCGGCGGTCGAGGCGGGCGAGACCGAGCGCGCTGACCAGCAGGCACGGGAAATTGATCCGATGATCGCCACGATGCGCGAGGACGCCCACGCGCTCGAGGACCTGTCGGACCAGGATATGGAGCAGTCCGTCGCCGCGGCAGACAGAACCGCCGAGACGGCGCTGTTCGCCCTGGCTGGCCTGTCGATCGTGGCGTTCGCCGTCGCCGTCGTGATCGGGCTCTTCGTCGCCGACCGTATCACGACGCCGATCGAGCAGCTCTCGACGGCGGCCGTCGCCGTCAGCGAGGGTGACCTCGGGACGGAGATCGACGACCACGTCGAAGCCGACGAACTCGGTCGGATGGTCGACGCCTTCAGCGAGATGCAGACCGATCTGCGTGGCGTCTTCGAGCAGATCTCGATCGCCAGCGGCGGGCTCAAGACCGGCGACCTCGGCTGGGAGTTCGAGACCGACTACCCCGGTCGCTTCGGTGCGACCGTCGCCGATCTCGAGGCAGGGGCTGACGAACTCGCCGGGAGTTTCGCGGCGATCCAGCGAGCCAGTCAGGATCTTCAGCGCGGCGACCTCGACGGGTCGATCGAGACGGACCGCCCCGGACAGTACGGCGCCGTGCTCGACGACCTCGAGACGGGGAGCGACCAGCTCGCCGAGAGCTTCACCCAGATCTCGACCGCGAGTCAGCATCTCAAGGAGGGACGCCTCGATCCGGAAATCGAGACCGACTACCCCGGTGCGTACGGCGACGTGCTGTCCGACCTGGTCGCCGGACTCGACAGGTTCGGCACGAGCGTCGATCGGATTCAGGACATCGCCGACGAGGTTGCGTCGTCGACGCAGGGGGTCGCACAGAGCACCGAGGAGATCGAGGCGGCGAGCCAGCAGGTGGCCCAGTCTGTCGAGGAGATCTCCCACGGCGCGGACACCCAGAGCGAGACGCTCGACGAGGTCGCCGGGGAGATGAACGACCTCTCGGCCACCGTCGAGGAGATCGCGTCGTCTGCCGAGGAGGTGACCGCGACCGCCGGCACCGCCGTCGAGCGCGGAGAGACGGGGCGAGAACACGCCGCCGACGCGACGGCGGAGATCCGCTCCATCGAGGACCGCGCCGAGGACGCCGTCACGCGCGTCGAGGACCTCGACGACGAGATGGCCGAGATCGGCGAGGTCGTCGAGATGATCACCGAGATCGCCGAGCAGACCAACATGCTCGCGCTGAACGCCTCGATCGAGGCCGCCCGTGCCGGCGAGGCCGGCGAGGGGTTCGGCGTCGTCGCCACCGAGATCAAGTCACTTGCCGAGGAGGCCGCCGACGCGACGACGGAGATCGAGGACCGGATCGAGAACGTGCAGGCGACGACGAGCGGGACCGTCGAGGAGATTCAGCAGATGAACGAGCGCGTCGACCGCGGCGCTGCGACGATCGAGGACGCAGTCGAGATGTTCGACGAGATCGCCGACGCTGTTCAGGAGGCCGAGAGCGGGATCGCGGAGATCAGCGGCGCGACCGACGACCAGGCCGCCTCTGCCGAGGAGGTCGTCGCGATGGTCGACGAACTCTCGACTACCAGCGAGGAGACTGCGGCCGAGAGTGGCAACGTCTCGGCGGCCAGTGAAGAGCAGGCCAGTTCGCTCTCCGAGGTCTCCGAGACCGTCCAGGACCTCTCGCAGCTCGCCGATTCGCTGCACGACGAACTTTCGGACTTCGACACCGGGACCACGCAGGGCCACGCCGCCAGTCCGGTCGCACCCGCCGGTGAAACCGCCGATCCGGTTCAGACAGAGGCCGACGGTGGCACGCTCGCCGACGCCGACGATCCCCCGTCTGATCGGTGACTCGCCATCGCTCACACCGGCAGCCGTCGACGAATCGCGCCGGCGATCCGGCGGCGTCGAAGGAGCGCTTCGCCGCCGGCCCACGAGAGTCCGAGGAAACCGGCGCCGACGAGGAAGGCGGCGTCCCACGAGGAGAGCCACACCGGCCGGAACCACGGCATGTAGTGGCCCCACAGTTGGGCGAGCGTCTCGGCGGAGCCCGAGAGTGGCGTCCCGCCGAACGTCGATCGAAGCCACCCGGGGAAGTCGCGGTTGTCGCCGGTGCCCGGCCGGAGACCGGCACTGCCGGTGAGTTCGTAGCTACCGGTGGCGTTCAGCTGTCGGATCGTCGGGCCGTTGGACTCGTCGCCGGTGCCCAGTCGTTCGGCGTCGTAGGGCCCCCAGGTGGCGTAGTACTCCCAGACGATCTCGCCGGTCGGGGTCACCTCGATGACGCGGTGATTGAGGCTGTCGACGATCAGCGTGTTGCCGTTGGGCAGGCGGTCGGCGTCCCGCGGCCAGCGCAGCGACTCGCTGCCGACCTCCCAGGTGAGAACCCACGAGCCGTTGAGTCGTGCGTACTCGACGATCCGGTTGTTGCCGCTGTCGGCGACCAGCATCGTCGGCGTGCCGTTCTCGCCCACGAGGTAGTCGGGGTTGTGCTGCTCGTCGAGGATCTCGGGCTCGTCGGATCTGGCACTGGCGATCCGGCGCTGGGTCGTCGGATCCCGCGGGATACCAGTCTCGTCGTCGTGGCCGAGCCGCTGGACGATCTCGCCGGTCGTCCGGTCGACGACGATCGCCTGGTCGAAGTTGCGCGGCGACAGCAGGAGGCGGTCCTCGCCGATCTGATCCACGTCGTTGACGTGGGTCCAGTCGTCGTTGAACCCGCCGTCGGTGCCGTTCGAGAAGTGCTCGTTGAACGTCCAGCGCCAGGTGATCTCGTCGGTCGTGCGATTGTAGATCACGACCTCGTCCTCGCTGACCTCGCGGCTCTCGTTCCAGGCCCGCATGTGTCCGATCACGAGTTCGTCGTCGCTGAGCATGTCGGCGTCGTGGGTGTCCTCGAAGGGGAACCGCCGCTCCCAGACTCGCTCTCGGGTGTCGGGGTTCAACTCGTAGATCACCGTCTCGCCGTCCCGGGGCGAGACGATCAGGAGGTTCCCGTTCTCGAGGGGGTCGACGTCGAAGAACCACGCCGCCTTCCCATGCTGGCTCTCGTAGGTCCACTGGGTGCGGCCCCGTTCGTCGGCCGCGATCACCCGCGCGGGCTTCTTCGGATTCGTCGAGCCCTGGAACGTGTACCCCTGGACGCTGACGATCGTCGTGTTGTTCGCGGGCTGGGTGACGGTCCCCGTCTGGAGGGAGCTGTCGTCGGCCGCCGCGCTCGTCGCCACGTTGACGGCGACGACGGCGACGAGCGTACAGATGGTCAGCACTACCAGCAGGCGAACGCCGTCGGCGAGGCTGGGGTCGTCGCGGAGGCCGCTGATCCAGGCGACGACACCGCCGGCGAGCCGTCGACAGCGTGCGCGGAGTCCGTCGGAAAACACACCCGCAGGTAGCCCAACGCCGGCCCTATAGCTTTCGATGCCGAAGCGGGCGAGGGCCGGAACTGCAGCGCCAGCAGCTCACAGGAACGTCTCGCGGGCGTGTTCGAGTTCGCCTTCGGGATCGTCCTGCGAACCGTTCTCGTAGATCTGCCACTCGATGTCGGCGGCCTCGATGGCGTCGAAGACCGGGCCGTAGTCCACGTCGCCGGTGCCGAAGGAGGCGTGGGCCGGTTCGTCGCCGTCGAGTTGCGTGTCGGTGCAGTGGACCAGGTCGATCCGGTCGGCGTAGGTCGCGATCACGTCGGCCGCGTCGACGCCGGCGTAGGTCGCCAGCCCTACGTCCAGTTCGAAGTCGACGTGGTCGGTCTCCTCGACGAGCACGTCGAAGGCCGTCCGGCCGTCGAGATCGGCGAACTCGGCGTCGTGGTTGTGGTAGAGGAGGGGATAGTCGTGCTCGGCGAGTTCCTCGGCCAGCGTGTCGAGGCGGTGAGCCGTCTCGCGGACCCGCTCGACGGTCGCGAAGTCCTCGGAGTCGAGGTAGGGGACGACGAGGCGCTCGGCGCGCAGGTCGCGATACTGTTTGACCGTCGCCGACTGCTCGTCTTCGAGGGCGTCGATCGGGACGTGCGCGCTCGGGACTTCGAGTCCGGTCTCGTCGAGGACCGACTGTACGGTGTCGAGATCGGCTTCCGGGACGCGGTAGGCGTACTCCACGCCGTCGAAGCCCGCGTCGGCGACGCGACGCAGGAGTTCCGGGACCGAAGCGTCCATCTCGCGCAGTGTGTACAGCTGGATGGCAGTGGCCATATTTCGAGGAGAACCCGACCCCTATTGAGGGTTCACCCGCGTCTCACGGGGTCGGGCGGTGGAACTAATACGGCAGGCCGAACGCCCGTTCGAGGACGGCGTGCCACTCGCCGGGCTCGACCGATCGCTCGGCCGTCACGCCGTCGACGGTTTCGGAGAACGTCTCGGTCGAGAGGCGTCTGTGACCTCGCTCGGTCGCGATCGTCACGGTCGGTTCGCCGGTGAAGATCGACTCGGGCGCTGTCGCGAGGTAGTTGCAGGTCGCCTCGAAGTAGGAGAGGTCGCGAGACTCGGTCGTGAGATCGTAGCGATCCTGCCAGCCAGAGGTGTCGTCGTCGGTGTCGCTGCGCCCGATCCCGTCGCTTTCGCCGTCGTCGGCCGCGCTTCTGTCTCGGTACTGCACCAGGTAGTCGGCGTCCGGGCGCTCGCTCTCGACGAGTCGCCAGTCGGTGCCGGCGTCCGTCACGACGCTCCCGTCGAGGGGGACCGGCTGTCGGAGCTTCGGCAGCCCCAGTCCCACGTCGACGACGTATCGACGGTCCAGCGTCACGAGGATACTGTGGTGGTTGGCCGGCGGTGTCCGATCGCCGTCGCTGATCACGCGGGCGGCGACGCGGTCGGCGTCGAAGCCCAGTTCTCGCAGGAGCCACGTGAACGCGCCGTTGAGTTCGTAGCAAAAGCCCCCGCGGCGACGCTCGACGATCTTCTCGTAGAGGTCGTCGAGGGCGAGCGAGACGCCCGTTCCCTCCCGTTCGCCGTGGGGATCGCCAGTGATCGACAGCGTCTCGAAGGGGACGGTGGTGACGTGAGCGTGCTGGAGGGCCGCGAGCGTCGACAGTGTCGGCGCCCACTCTCGGTCGGGATCGAGGCCGATGCGGTCGAGGTAGGCGTCGGGATCCATCAGCCCCTCACTCGGTGGTCCCCGTCTCGGCCGAGCGGAGTGGTTCGCGGTCGGAGTCGACGATGTCGAGGTCGCCGTCGACGACGACAGTCAGTCGGTCGCCCTCGTGGTGTACGTCGACCCGGAGTCGCCACGGGTCCTCCTCGATCACAGTGACGGGGTGATCGTCGACACACCACGGGAGCCGCCAGTACGGCGTCGCCGCCAGGTCGACGCCGTGGTCCTCGTAGAAGCCGACGACCGGCGACTGGTCGAGCAGTCCCAGCCCGACAGCCGAACAGAGTTCGTGGGCACACTGCAGACAGCGGTGGGTCGCCCGCACCGCGACGCCGAGACAGCACTCCTCGCCGCGTTCGATCGTGGTCTCCATCCGGCCGTTGCACTCCGGGCAGACGCCGTCCTTGGCGAGACAGTGGAGGTGCCGAACTCGCTGGTCGAACGCCTCCAGGATCTCGGTGTCGGTGCGGTCGTGCAGGCCACCCGGCGGGAACGGGTACTCACCGTGCCCGTGGCCACAGTCGGGGCACTCGATCGACAGTTGCTCGTCGGCGTAGTGGGCCGACAGCGTCGCGCCACAGCGGACACAGGGCGCGTCGATGTCGACGTCATGTTCGGGATGCTGGGTGAACGACCCCGCGAGAATCGCCTGCACGATCCGTTTGCCCGCAGTACGGAGTTCGTAGCCGTCGTCGCGCTTGCGGACGAACTGGTCGGTCAGCTTCCCGAGATGGTAGTTGAACTGCGCGCTGTCGCGCATACCGATCTCGGCCCGAATGTCCGAGAACGCTGCGGGCTCGTCGAGTCGCCACAGCGCTTCGAGGATCGCGAGCCGGGACTCCTCGCCGACGATGGCGAAGGCGTCGGCCGGCGCGAGGCAGTCCTCGCAGTCCTGAAGCTCGTCTGCCCTGCTCATGATTGGACTGTTGTCAGGTAGCCACTAAGGTGTTCGCCGAACTGAGTTTTTGTAAATTACCTTTCAGAATTGCCCGGAAGTGGACCCACTCTGCGAAGTTGGAACGGGCGATTTATCTCTGGGCCGCTCCACTCCGGAGACATGAACGTCAAGTCGCGCCACCACCTCCGGGCCGACGATATCGCGGCCATCGAGGAGGCAGTCGCCGAGAACCTCGGCGTCGAGATCGAGGCCGACACCTACGAAAAGGTCGAGTTCGAGGACAGCGACTGGAACGTCGTCCTCGTCGACGGCGACCCGCTCGTCCTCTACGTCGAGGACGAGCCCTTCCTGACGGTCGAGGGCCTCAACGCCTTCCCGCCGGCAAACCACGTCGTCACCGTCGACGCCGGGGCGATTTCCTTCGTCTCGGACGGCGCGGACGTGATGCGGCCCGGGATCACCGAGGCGACCGCCGACATCGACGCGGGTGATCTGGTCGCGATCAACGAGGAGTCCCACGGCAAGTTCCTCGCCGTGGGCCGGGCCAAGACCAGCGGCGACGACATGGTCGGCGACTCCGGGAAGGTCGTCGAGTCGATCCACCACGTCGGCGACGACCTGTTCGAGTTCTCGGTGTAGGGCTGGACGGCGACGCCCAACTGGGAAGGCCGAAGCCTTATCCTCTCCATCGCACTAAGAGCCGATGTGGCGTCCCCGTTCGAGATTCTTCGGATCGACAAGGGCGCGAGCGACGAGGAAATCGAGCGCGCGTACAGAGAGCGGGTCAAGGAGACCCATCCGGATCACGGCGGTTCGCTCGAAGCCTTCCAGTCGGTGCGGGAGGCCTACGAGCGGGCGCTGGCCGGCGACTCCGGAGACGTGCGCCAGAACGGCCGGCAGGAGAGCGACCCCGACGCGACCGACTCGCGGGGGTCGATCCACCCCACCGTCGAGTACCTCAACTACGAGGTACTGGACGACCTGTCGCTGTCGGCCGACGACGCCGATATCTTCGAGCAGGCCGCCGACGCCGACCTCTCGACGGAGGATCACGGTACGTTCCACGTCCTGCCACGGGAGTCCGTGCTCGAAGCGGCCGAGCGCAACGGCTTCGCGTGGCCCTTCGCCTGCCGTGGCGGGGCCTGTGCCAACTGCGCCGTCGTCGTGCTGGAGGGCGAGTTGACGACTCGTGTCGACCACGTCCTCCCCGACGAGATGGTCGACCGGGGGTTTCAGCTGTCCTGTAACGGCATCCCGATCAGCGACGAACTGAAGATCCTCTACAACGTCAAGACGATGCCCGAACTGGAGGACCTCCTCTTGCCGCCCCGGCCGTTCGAGCAGGCCCACTCCGACGACTGAGACGGACGGTCGGTGGCGTTTCCAATCGTCCGTACGCAGTCGTGTGGCCGATTTCGGACCGACAACCGTCCGTGTGCGACGGCTGCTCATACTGCCGGCTCACTGTTTCGAGATAATCGCGACGCCGGGGTCGCGAAATGCTTCGTAGACTCACAGCCGGCAGTATCAGTTCGACGACTCGTCGTCCCCGCTCTCAGGTTCGTCTCGCTCTCCGTCGCCCTCCTGTTCGTCCGCCTCGTACTTCGCCAGCGCCGTCTCGAAGCTCTCGCGGGCCAGCTCGAACGTCTCCCTGAGATCCGCGATCGGCGTCTCGGTCGCGTCGACGCGCAGGTCTCGCCAGTACGGTTCGGCCTCTTCGTCGGCGGTCGTCTCGACGAGCAGGGCGGCACTCTGGACTTCGAGGTCAGTGCGCTTGTCGCCGCCCGCTTCGTGGCCCGCCTCGAGCGCGTCGATCAGGCGCTCGGCCAGCGGCGCGTCGCCGTCACGGTTCGCTTCGTAGGTTGCGGCGGTCTCGTCGATTACGGCCTCGCCGGTCAGCAGATTCCCAGCGACGGTGTAGCCGTCGCCCACCTCGTGGCCGAACCAGTCGCCACACTCCTCGCCGGAGAAGGCGAACTCGCCCTCTGTATCGACGCCGTGGAGCTGTCGCTCGGGTTCGCCATCGTCGGCATTCAGCAGTGCGTCGAGCGCGTCCTCGACAGCCAGGCCGTCGTCGATGTACTCGATCCCGCGCCGGCCCAGATCGACGTTGACGACGCTCTGGGTCGCGACCGCGCCGTGCTCGCTGGCGAACGGACACAGCGTCCCGACCGCGGCGAGTCGGGTCGTCACGGCGACGCCGAAGCGGGTCTGCTCTTCGCCCTCGTCGTCGGTGTACTCCTCCCGAACGCAGATGCTGAAGGTCACGGGCGTGTGTTGGGCGCGAACGCCAAAACTGGTAGTGGTAGGGGCGATACTCTGCCGGCTCACGATGGTCTGGGTGTCCGCGGACGCTTCACGGAGGCAGATATGCGACTGCTCGTTCGTGCAACCGCTGTTCAGTGTTTGTGCTAGTTGAGCAGGTGGTTCACGTTGTTTTGGTTCGGAATAATGTCGCTCGCAGTACTCCGAGAGTGACAGAGACCTGAACGCCCTCGACCCGCTCTGGCGTCGACACAGTGACTGACAACTGAACGCCCTCGGCCCGCTGAGCGGTTCTGTGCGGGATATCCTCGCGTTGCTCGGATAGTGCCCGCGTAGAACCACTCAGTCGCGCCTCGCCCGTTCATTCCACCAGGACCGCACCGCACAGCACCGCGCCACACGCCTCCCCAGCCGATTCACTCGCTCCGCTCGTTCATCCCTCGCACAGTGTCGTCGCTCGCCGACGCGAGCGACAGCGCGCGCCGCCGCAGAATGATCAGCAGTTCACCGGTATTGACCACAACTGGGCGGTTAGCATTCGCGCGAACGAGCGGTCCGCAGGACCCGGAAGTTCGCGCGATTCACCGCGAGCGCGGCGAAGCCGCGACTCGCGGCCTTTTTCATCGACGTTTTTGCGCGAGTGGTGCGCGAAGCGCACCCGAAGCGGAAAAAGGTCGTCTGACGTAAAGCCTAAACCACCAGCGACCCCCTGAGGGAGTATGGGACTGATGAGCAAGATCCTGGGCGAGTCGGGGTCCTCACGGGTCACCGAGGACTACGTCGAGCTGTCGGCCGACGACTTCGAGGCAAGCGTCGAGGCCGACCAGCAGGTGCGGATCGCCCGCATCGGCGACAAGCAAGACGTCATCGAGATCAAAGACGCCGTCTACGACGGCGACATCGTCGTCGCCGACATCACGCGTCATAGCACGCAGGACCGGACGATGGAACACATCACGGACGAGCTAAAGCGGGTCGTCAACGAGGTCGGGGGCGACATCGTCCAGAAGGACGACGATCAGCTCATCATCACGCCCGCGGGCGTCGCGATCAGTCGCGAACGCCTCGGGCAGTAGTTCGTTTCGCTGCCGTTCTGTCGGGTGCGAAACCTGTGTTCCGGCGTTTCGAGAGGGTTAACTGACTGCACAGTCAGGGAGGGGTAATGACCCCTCCAGCGATTCGCGCCCGCGATCTCACGAAGCGCTACGGCGACGTCCAGGCCCTGGACGGACTCGATCTGACCGTCGAGTCCGGGGAGTTCTTCGGCCTGCTCGGTCCCAACGGCGCGGGCAAGACGACCTTCATCAGCACGCTGGTCGGACTGGTCCACGCCGACGGCGGCGAGGCGACCGTCTTCGGGCACGACGTGGTCGAGGACTACCGCGAGGCTCGCGACGCGATCGGCCTCGCCCCACAGGAGTACAACGTCGACCGGTTCTTCCCCATCCACGAGGTGCTCGAACACAAGGCCGGCTACCACGGCGTCCCCGAAGACGAGGCCGAACGGCGCGCCGAGGACGCGCTGAAGACCGTCGGTATCTGGGACAAGCGCGACACCCGCTTCGACTGGCTCTCAGGCGGGATGAAGCGACGATTCATGCTCGCTCGCGCGCTCGTCTCCGACCCCGATCTGCTGATCCTCGACGAGCCGACGGCGGGCGTGGACGTGCAACTGCGCCACGACCTCTGGGAGATCATCAACCGGATGAACGACGCCGGCACCACAATTTTGCTGACGACCCACTACATCGAGGAGGCCGAACGACTCTGCGACCGGGTGGCGATCATGGACGACGGCCGGAAAGTCGAGGTGGCGACGCCGGACGAACTCATGGCCCGGGGCAGCGATACAATCGAGGTCGGCCTCGAATCGCTCCCGGCGACGCCGCCGTCGCTCGACGTGGAGGGCGTCCAGAACGTCCGCATCGAGGACGACTACCTGCTCGTGACGGCCGCCGGCGGCAGCGCGCTCGCGCCGGCGGTCATGCGCGCTCTCGAATCACAGGGCCACACCGTCACGTCGCTGGACGTGCGCCGGGCTTCCCTCGAAGAGGTGTTCGTCGACATGACTCGTGGCGACCACGGCGGCGACACCGAGGTCGAGATGGAGGCCGAAGCGTGAACCGGAACGTCACGCAGCTGCGGACGCTGATCCGGCGGGAGATCCTCCGCTTCGTCAGACGACCGTACAACACCTTCCTCCCGCCGATCATCACGAACTCGCTGTACTTCGCGGTCTTCGGCGTCATCCTCGGGAGTCGGATCGGCGAGATCGCCGGCGTGAGCTACCTCCAGTTCGTCTTGCCCGGCCTCGTCGTGCTGGGTGCCATCTCCGACAGCTTCGAGAACGCTTCCTTTACGATCTTCCACGGCCGCTGGAACGAGTACATTCAGGCGGTCACCACGTCGCCGATGTCCAACGGCAGCATGGTCGCGGGCTACGTCTCTGCGAGCGCGCTGCGCGGGGTCATCACCTCCCTCCTGATCGTCGGTGTCGGCCTCGTCTTTACCACTGTACCGGTCGCGAACCCGTTCTACCTGGTCGCCTTCCTGCTCGTCATCACGACCCTCTTTGGCGCGCTGGGCGTCATCGGCGGCCTCTGGGCCACGGACTTCGACTACCTGACGGTGATGAACCAGTTCATCCTCCGGCCGCTCGTGTTCTTCGGGGCGGTCTTTTACTCGCTGGAGGTGCTCCCGCCGCTGTGGCGCAGCGTCTCCCTGCTGAATCCGATGGTGTACATGGTCAACGGCGTCCGCTACGGGATGATCGGCGTCACCGAGATCGACCCCAACACCTCGCTCGCTGTCCTGACGGGCGTGACCGTCGCCGTGCTCGCGATCGATCTGGCGCTGTTCAAGCGCGGCTACGGGCTGGTGGAGTAGCCAGCCCGATACGAGTCCGTCTTCACGGATTACACAACATATTTGTTCGATGCGTTGAAAGCTCCGACTGCACCCCGCAGCCTTGCCCTCCACGCAGGGACGAACGGGGTCCCGAGTCACAACTATGGAACACAGACGCACACTCGCACTGGTCTGTGCCGCCGTCCTGCTGGTCCCTGCAGTTACGACGGGGATCGCCGCCCAGCCGGACAGCGCCACCAGTGCAACGGTAGCCGAATTGGACGACGGAACGACAGCCGCTGCATCCAGCGACGGAGCGACAGCCGCCCAGTCGAGCGACGGAGCGGCCACCACGAACTACACGCGACTGTACGTCGAGGAACGCTATCGGTCGCTCGAACTGAAACCGGGCGAGAGCGAGACGGTCAACGTCAGCGTCGAGAACGGGGAAGACGAACCGGTGACGCTGTCGCCGCACCTCTACATTCCCAAGATCGGACAGCGACCCGTCGAGAAGTCGTGGGTGTCGATCGATGCCGACGAACCGACGCTCGACGCCGGTGCAGAGCGGTCGTTCGCGGTCACCGTCGACGTGCCCGAAGACGCCGAGATCGGACGCTACAGCGCCATCGTCGCGTTCACCGACGAGATGATCACCCGTCTGGGTGGACCGAAACGCCCGGTCCACAGCACGAACCTCAACGTCGAGGTTCGGACGGAGCCGACCGTGACGATCGAGGCGAATCGGTTCTACGATTCCCAGATCCGGAGCGGCGAGTCGCTCACCCGCGAGATCACCGTCGAAAACAGCGGCGACAGCGCCGTCCCACTGAACCCGACGATCAAGACGGACGATCCGAACTACGCCGCTCGCAGCGGGCGGAACTCGATCGAGCGGTCCTGGTTCGAGATCGACGCGCCCAGTGAGGTCCCCGCCGGCGAGTCGGTTACGGTAGACGTGACGATCAGCCCGCCCGAGTCGGCCGACCGCGGGCGCTACAACGCCGAGATCGACCTCGGACTGCGCGACCCCGGCCGACCGGACGGACGCACCTACTGGCAGCAGGTTCACGTCGGCTTCCAGGTCTGGAAACAGCCCCCCGAACCGTTCGAGACGACGGTCGACGTGACCGAGAACACCGAATCGATGACGCTGACGCTCACGACCGACCGACAGCCCCAGACCGGACAGGCCGAATCGCCGCACTTCGACGTGAGTTTCGTCGCGCCCAACGGGACGACCGTCGAGGCGGAACGGGTCCGCCGGGCGACCAGCGGCCACATCGACCTGGGCCGCGCCAGTGAACGCCAGCACGGTGACTCGCCGTACGCCGATGACGGTGCCCAGCACGAGTTCACCTATCGCGTGGAGCAGCCCCAGTCGGGCGACTGGACGGCACAGATCGTGCCCCACAACGCGATCCAGTTCGGCTACGAGATCACGCGTAACGAGACAGAGTAAGCCGGACTAGGCGTTCGAAACCGTTGAAAGCCCGAGGGGCCTCGTCGGCACCCTCGTCAAACTATGACAGGGCCGTGGTGGACTGGTCCTACCCGCGCCAGCACACCACGCGCCTCGCGAGTCGCGCTCGCGGCCCGGATACTTGTGACCGTGACTGCGCGCAGTCACGCTATCGCCTCCGGATGTGGCGTATGTTACTAATTACCATGGCCGTACTTGAACTTGGCGCCCACTCTCATCGATGGTACTGGGCGTGGCATCGGCAGTGACGGTGTCTCGACCGCTCACGTCGACGGCGAGATGCCGCGAGTCAAAACGAGATCAGACGTTGTCCGGTGCCTCGGCGTCGTCCTCGACGGAGCGTTTCATCGAGTCGCGGCGAGCCTTGGCGTCCCGGCCGGTGGCTTCTTCGAGGAAGTCGTTCTTCGCCGCGACGGCGTCCTGTGCCGCGTCGGCGTTGCCCTCGGCGATGACGTCCTCGGCGTCGCGCTCGTCGATGTGGAGCGCGAGTTTGTTCTTCTTGCCGCTGTACTCGACAGTGCCGGCGACGACCCGATCGAAGGCGGGGTTGTCGGGGTCATCGACGACCAGGAGATCACTGCCCTTTCGGTCCTCTGTGTCGGTCACGTCGCCGAAGTACTCCTCGACGAACGCCTCCATGTCGGGGACGCGGTCTTCGAGGTGCTCGCCGCGACGCATCTTGTACTCTCGCATGGAAGTCGGTTTGTACTGGCCCCGCCTTACTCTTTTCGCGTTTCGTCTTCTGGCTCGTGGACGAGCGTGCCGCGGTGACACTCCGGACAGAAGTCACCCCGACGTAGCGAGGAGGACTCGACCAGCGTCGAAAAGTCACATTCGGGACAGCGGAACTGGCCGTCGGGGACCGTCAGCGTCGTCGACTCCGTGGCCTGCTCTTCGTCCTCGTCCTCGTCGGTGGTCCCGATGGTATCGGGTTTCCACTCGTCGTCGTTCTGGTTGGGCTCTTCGGGCCACTCGCCGGGCTGGCGGTCCGCCGGCACGTCCTCATCGTCGTCCTCGTCGAGGATCACCGCGTCGTCGGGCTCGTCGTTCTCGCCCGAACCGTCGTCGGCGGTGTCGACCGTCGGATCGGCGAGTTCCTCGTCGACGACCTCGTCGTCGACCGGTTCGGCTGACTCGGCGTCGAGGATCTCCGCGCCGGTGTCGGGCTCGCTCCCCGCCGGTGCGGGTGTGTCGTCCTCGTCGTCTTCGTCGTCGCTTTCGACGCTCTCGTCACTCTCGCCACTGACGATGTCCGAGGCCGACAGTTCCTCGCCGGCGGCCGGCGCGTCCTCCCCCTGCGACGCGTCGTCCGTCTCGTCGGCGTCGGTTGTCGTCGCGGCATCGTCGCCGGACGCGTCGGCGTCGCCGACCGGCCCGTCGTCGGGCGTCTCGATCGACGTTACTTCCTTGTTCTCCGAGACGACGCGCTCGGTGCCACACCGATCGCACGTTTCGATCTCGCGGATCGTGATGACGACCTCGCTACCCTGCTCCTCGCGGTCGCGCTCGACAGTCGTTTCTCCGTACGCATGCCCGAGCACGGAGCATTTGAGACCCATTGTCACGACATGGCCCGCTCCGATTGATAAGCCTACTGCTTGTCGTTACCGTCGTCCCGCCACCGTGCTGCTGCCGGCCGCTCATTCGTGCAGCGCTTCGCGATCCGAGGCGGTGAAACCGGTGACAGGGACACAGCCGGCAGTCTGACATGGCTGGTTGTCGCTGCGTACCAGCGATCGTCGCCACACAGGAGACGATCACCGGTCAAACGCTACAATACTCCGTTTGAGGGACAGAGCCAAGAGGTCGCCGCGAGTACTGTACAGTATGAGAGCGAAACCGGAGTACCGCAACCGCCCCGATCCGGAGGTCGCGGTGCTGGACGCCCTCGCCGATCGGCACGACGACGGGATGACCGTATTCGAACTCCGGTCACGGGTCGACGTGGACATCGACCACCTCGAGGACGCCCTCGCCGAACTGAAAGCCGACGAGCTCATCGAGGTCGAGAACAACGGCGATCGGACGACGATTACCCCCGAAGCGGGCGTCGTCGGACCGTACGACCCCGACAACGACGAGTCGATGATCGACGCGATCAAACGTCACCTGCCTCTGTAGTTCTCCCGTCCGGTCACATTGTGTGCTGTTGCGGCCTCGATCTGCCGCTGCCGTATCAATCGGCCGTCGCAGCGCAGTTGTTCGGCCCCAGTTCCCACTCGAAGGCGTCGTCGTCGCTGGGTGTCCGTTCGCCGAGGTTGGCGGCGATGATCGACTCGAAGTTCGACGGCCGGGCGGGCATGTCTGACAGGACGCGCTCAACGAAGGACTCCCGGTCGATGTCGAAGACCCACAGCGCCTCGCGGAGGTGTCCCAGCGTCGCGGTGTAGCTGCCGTCGTCGTTCCGCGGCGTCCGCTCGCTGACGTGGCCGGGCGCGATCGTCGTGCCGTCGTCGAACGCGGCCAGGCGCTCGGTCAGCGTCGCGTACAGCTCCCGGGCCAGTTCGGGCGCGCCGTCGTCGCCCGATTCCAGATCCGGCCGGGCGACGCTCTCGACGAAGAGGCTGTCGCCGGTCAGCAGCAGGTCGCCGACCGTGACACCGGTCATCCCCGTCGTGTGACCCGGGAGTGCGACTGCGCGCAGTTCCGTCCCGCCCAGCGAGAGCGTCTCACCGTCCTCGATCGTCCGCACGTCGTCGGTGATCCCGCGATCGGCGGCGCGGTCCGAGACGATGGCCTCGCCGCCGCTCGCTGCGGCGACGGTCCGGAGCCCGCTGACGTGGTCGGCGTGGACGTGCGTATCGAGCACGTACTCGATGGTCGCGTCGTGCGCCGCCGCGTCCGCTGCGTAGCGATCGGTAAAGGCGCGTAACGGATCGACGACGGCGGCCTCGCCGTCGGCGACGAGCAGGTAGCCCAGACAGCCCGACGAGGGGCGCTGGTACTGGAGGGCGGTGACGCCGTCGGGCGCGTCGTCGATCTCGTGGGCCTCGTAGACGCGCGCCCAGCCGTGCATCCCGTCGACGAGGTTGTGGGCCTCGATACCGGCCTGTTCGAAGAGGCCGGCGACGTAGTCGCTCGCCTCGCCCCGGGCGCAGACGACCGTGATCGGTCCCTCGCCGTCGACCTGAGCTGCCAGCTCCTCGATCGAGTCGGTGACCTGGGCCTGCAGTGCCTTCGAGAAGGGGAGCTGGGTCGCCGTCACCGACGGTCCCGATACGCGCCAGCTCTCGTACTCGTCGCGGTTTCGCACGTCCAGCAGCCGGACCGGCTCGCCGTCGGCCAGTCGTCGGGCCAGTGCCGCCGGTTCGATGCTGTCGGGTTCGACCGGTGGCTCGGGGTAGTCTTCGGGCATGGCTGCACGTACGCCCCCGATCCTGTTAAGGTGTGCCGTGGCCGCCACGGCCCCGTCCGACGGCGTCACCGACGGCGTCCCGGAAGCCTTTTGCTGGCTGTCGACGGACAACGCGACCAATGGATGGGAGACGCCGTGCGCTGGTCCTCGTCGCAGTCGGCATCGCGCTGATCGGGGGTACCCTCGTGGTGAGTGCAGCGACCGCACCGGATCGCGCGACGGACGACGGCGAGCACCGGCAGACGCTCGTTGGCTCCCAGGGCGGTGGTGCCGGCTGGCACGAGTACGGAAGCGTCTTCCTGCTGAACGGGAGCGAGCAGACCTGGACCGAAGACAGCGCCGGGAGCTACTTCGACGTGACCATGCTCCCCAACGGCTCGGTGATGGCCGGGTTCATGAACACGGGTGTCCGTGGCGGTTGCGGGCCCTACGATTCACCCTGTGCCCGGACCGGCTTCCGGATCCTCGACCCCGACGCCGACGGCGGCCCCACGGTCGTCTCGGAGCACTCGTTCCCGGTGCGGTCGGCGAGCAACAGCGAGGTCCACGACGTGGAACGCCTGGAGTCGGGCGAGTACCTCATGACCGGGATGGACGCCGAGCGGGTCTTCACAGTCCGCGGGGACGAAGTCACGTGGCAGTGGAACGCCAGCACGTTCTACACTCCCCCGGAGGACCCGACCCGGCGGGACTGGCTCCACATCAACGACGTGGACGCGATCAACCAGAGCCACTACCTCGTCTCGGTGCGCAACGCGAACCAGCTGCTCGTGATCGAACGCGGCGCGGGCGTGGCCGAAGTCATCAACAGGGACGTCGAGGGGTCACCCGACGACAGCTGTCTCGTCCGGGGCACACAGCTCGTTCCCGACGAGGACGGCGACGTCCGCTGTGGGAACCCGGACGTGCTGAACCACCAGCACAACCCTCAGTGGCTCGGTGATGGCGGGGTCCTCGTGGCCGACAGCGACAACGATCGCGTCGTCGAACTCCACCGCACCGAAGACGGTGACTGGGAACCGGCGTGGGTGCTCGACCGCGCCGGCGACATCGCGCTCAACTGGCCTCGCGACGCCGATCGACTCGACAACGGCAACACGCTCGTGACGGACACGCTCAACAAGCGTCTCTTCGAGGTCACCGAGAACGGGACGGTCGTCTGGAGCACGACGACCGAGTACATCCCCTACGAGGCCGAACGGCTGCCCGAGGGCGAGCGCACGAGCGCGGCGAAGTACGCGGTCGACGATTCGGTCGAGTCGCCCGGGGAGAGCGTCCCGGTTCTCTCGACCGGGTTGACGGTGCTCCGGGCGGGGTTCCCGTGGCTGCCCTTCTGGTTCACGGAGACGCAACTCGGGATCTCGGTGCTCGGCGTCGCGCTGATCGCCGGCGGCGGGATCGACCGCTGGCGAGCGAAGTAACGGTTCTTCGAGTTCTCAGAACGGATCGCCGGTGCCCAGCATCTTCCGCATCTCCATCGCCGACGCGAAGTCGGCCCGCGAGACCACGCGGGTCCCTTCCGGGGTCGCGACGAACGCCTCGGTCGAGCGCGACTGGTCGAGTTCGACCAGCGCGTCGAAGGCCGGCGTCGATCCCGCCAGCGTGAGCAGGTCACTTGCCATCAGTTCGGCGACGGTCGTCGTGTCCCGGTCTTCGGGCGGCACAGCCCGGAAGTCGTCGCTCGTGATGATACCGACCACGTCGCCGTCGTCGACGACGGCGAACTGCGTGCGTCGTTCGGCGAACATCCGGGTCACGAACTCTGAGATCGTGGCGTCGGCCGCGATGGTGGCGACGCCGTCAGTGACAAGGTCGTCGACGGTCAGCCCCTCCAGGAGGTCGGCGAGGACGACCGTCCGTGACTCGCCGCTGGCGGCTCCGTAGATAAAGAGCGCCAGCAGGATCATCATCGGGTTGATCCCGCCTGCACCAAGCAGGCCGAAGACGCCGAAGAGGATCGCGAAGGTCTTGCCGACGCCGGCGGCCAGTCGCGTCGCCGTCGCGTAGGGTCGATTACGCGCCAGCAGCGCCCGAAGCACGCGCCCACCGTCCATCGGGAACGCCGGGATCATGTTGAACACCGCCAGCACGACGTTCGTGACGGCGAGCCACCCGGCGACGAAGACGACGACGGGCCGCGAGGCCGGGATCACAGTTAGCGCACCGTAGCAGGCAGCGCCGACGAGGACGCTCGTGGCCGGCCCGGCGACGGCGATCCAGAACTCCTTGTTCCACTCGCGGGGGATCGAGCCGAGATTGGCCAGTCCGCCCAGGATCCACAGCGTGATCGACTCCACTTCCAGATCGTACCGCATCGCCGCCCACGCGTGGCCCAGTTCGTGTAGTGCGACACTGACGAACAGGCCGACGGCTGCAGCCGTACCGATCACCCACGATGTCGACCCGTCGGTGAGGGCGGCGATGTCGAGGGGTGCCCCGGTCAGCGCCTCGATCAGTCCGGCGTAGAGTTCGATCTGCTGGCCACTCCCCAGTAGCCACGCGAAGATCGGCAAGACGACGAGCAACGAGACGTGGAGCTTGATCGGAATCCCCCACACCGACGCGATCTTGAGCGAGCGCATAGCGGTGAAAGGTCGGCGACAGGGAAATGCCCCCGGGTCCCGACAATCACACAGTCTCTTAGGCGCCTGCGACGCCGAGCGCGCCGACGCCGCCGGGGAGCAACGGACTGACGAGCGTCAGCACGACCACCGACGCGATCCAGGCCACCAGCGCGATACCGGCGGCGTTCACCCACCCGCCGGGGTACCGGGCGTTGATGATCGCGAGGTAGACGACGAAGCCCAGCACCGTCGCGAGCAGGCCACCGAGGAAGGGGACCCAGCCCACGAACAGGGAGACGATGGCCCACCCCAGCGCGCCGAAGAGCGCTGTCCAGACCGCCCGCTCGAAGTCGCCCTCGCCGGTGAGTACCTGTGCGCCGACGTAGATTCCCAGCCCGCCGATCAGCAGACTGATCACGAACGTCACGACCGATCCGATGATGCTTCCGAGGACCATGTGCGGGGTTCCGAGTCCCAGTCGTACATAGCTTCTGGCGCCCGCTACGTGATCAGCGACAGCAGCACGAACAGCGAGAGGATCGAGGCCACGGTCGTCGCGAAGACGTTCACCGACGCGAACCCTTCGTCGCCGCCCAGTTCCGCCGCGTAGACGTACGTCGAGACGGCCGTCGGTGCACCGAACATGACGACGCCGACGTTACGGGTCAGCGTGTCAACACCGAGCCCCGAGAAGACGAGCCACGCGATAAGCGGCATCGCCAGCACCTTCAGGCCGACGACGGTTCCGGTCCGGATCAGCGGGATCTCGTCGCCGGTCGGGCGGAGCGACCCACCGATCGCGAGCAGCGCCACCGGCAGTGCGAGCTCGGAGAGCCACCCCAGTCCGGTGTCGGCAGCGCCGGGGATCGGTTGCCCGACCGTCGCGAAGCCCAGTCCGACGGCGAGTGCGAGGAAGACGGGATTGGTGGCGACGCTCCGGAGTTCCCTGGCGAGGTCGGCGTCCGCGTCGTTGACCGCAGTCAGCGTCGTCACGGTCAGGGGCACCTGCAGGAGTGCGGCCAGCCCGAGAATGATGCTCGCGGTCGCGGCGGCCGCCGAACCCAGCGTCGCCGCCACGACCGGGACGCCGAAGAACCCGAGGTTGCCGTGGTACGACTGAACGACGGCGACGCTCCGGACGGAGGCGTCGTCACTGCGGTTGAGGGTCCACGACAGCGCGATGAGCGTCCCGAGCACGACCAGCAGGCCGGCGACGAGTTCCACCGAAATGAGTTCGCCGAGCCGCTTGTCGTACGTCGAGTGGAAGATCAGCGCGGGCAGCAGGACGTAGAAGGCGACCTGGCTCAGCCGGTCGTTCCGGTCGGCGGTGAGGACGCCCAGACGCCGCGCGACGAAGCCGACCGCGACCAGCGTGAGCATGTAAGCGAAGCGGCCCACGAGTCCGAGGTCGACGACCGCTGCGACCCGCTCCAGCAGCTCCATACCGGCACCAGCCGATTGGCACGTTTGAACCTTTATCTTCGGGCGTTCCGTGCTGGCCGTCTGAGCGGTGCGAGCAGCCGGAACGCAAGAGTGAGGGCTGGGCCGGCCCCAGCCACCGGCATGGACTACTCGGTCTACCTCGTGACGGGTGCGAGCCACTCCGCCGGTCGCTCGACGCCCGATATCGTCGCGGCGGCCATCGACGGCGGCGTCAACGTCGTGCAGTTGCGGGACAAGGACACCTCGGTCCGCGAGCGCCTCGCCACCGGCCGCGAGGTCCGCGAACTGACTCGCGAGGCCGGCGTTCCGCTGATCGTCAACGACCGGATCGACCTCGCACAGGCCATCGACGCCGACGGGGTCCACCTCGGCGACGACGACCTGCCGATCGAGACCGCTCGCGAGCTGCTGGGCGAGGACGCGATCGTCGGGCGCTCGGTCTCGTTCGTGGACGACGCCTGTGCCGCGGCGGACGCTGGTGCGGACTACCTCGGTGTGGGCGCAGTGTACGCCACCGGCAGCAAGGACGACATCGACGACGACGAGTACGGGATCGGCCCGGAGCGGGTCGCTGCCATCGCCGATGCCGTCTCGATCCCGGTCGTCGGGATCGGCGGGATCACCGCCGACAACGCCGCGCCCGTGATCGAAGCGGGGGCCGACGGCGTCGCTGTCGTCTCCGAAATCACGACGGCCGACGACCCCGAGGCCGCCACCCGGCGGCTGGGCGAGGTCGTCGTGGACGCACGGGACTGATCGCGTTCGATCCGACGCGACCGACGACAAATCAGTGTCCCGCACGGCGGACGTTCGGGGCGATGCCCCCCATCCCGCTGTCGCTGGATCGCTCGCGCTCGTTGCGCTGGTGCTCGTGGCAGTTCGGCGCCGGTGAGGGCGGTTTCGTCCGGGTGCGGTCGGACCACGACCGACGAGATTATGAAGCCTGACTGGATAGTCAGTCAAATATGTCCACCGACGAGCAAACACCGTTCGACCGCTACCGACAGCGGATCGAGCGCCCGCTGTGGCGACTGTTCGACGAGTACGGGACTTCTCGGACGCGCTGGCTCGTGATCGGCCTGATCGCGAACCTGCTGGCACAGGCGGCGTCGCTGTACCCGCCGGTGGTGCTGGGGACGGCTATCGACGCGCTGTTCTCGGGGAGCAGCGAGTACGAGCTCCTGCTGGTCCCCCAGTCGATCGTTCCGCCCGGCGAAGTCGGGCAGTTCTGGTTCTCGGCGACGCTGATCGCCGGCTCCTTCCTCGCGACGGCCGTCTTCACCTGGATCTACGGCGTCTCGGCGAACTTCTTCGCCCACGGCGTGATGCACTCCGTGCGCTCGGACAGCTTCGAGAAGATGCTCCGGCTCGACGCCGCGTTCTTCGACGACAAACAGACCGGCGAAGTGATGTCGATCCTGAGCAACGACTCGGGGAACCTCGAACTGTTCCTCGACAACGCGCTGATGAACGGCGTCCGCCTGATCGTGATGGTGATCGGCATCGCGGCGATCCTCTTCGCGCTGAACTGGCAACTCGCGCTGGTGACGCTCGTGGCCATCCCGATCATCGTCGGCTTCACCGTGTGGTTCATGCGCGTGATCGAACCCCGTTACGAGGCCCGCCAGTCCGCCATGGCCGACTTCAACACCCGCATCGAGAACGGGATCACGGGCGTCATCCTCGCGAAGGCAACCGGCAGCGAAGAGTACGAGGCCGACCGCGTCCGGGACGCCTCCCGCGGCGTCTTCTCGACGACGATGGACGTGCTGAAACTCTCCTACTTCTACCGGCCGGGGATGGAACTGCTCGCCGGCCTCTCCTTCGCCGCGACGTTCCTCGTCGGGGGGTACTGGATCCTCTTCGGCGCGCCGGGACCGCTCTCGGGCGGGCTGACCGTCGGGACCTTCGTCACGTTCATGTTCATGACCCAGCGCTTCGTCGCGCCCCTGGCCGAAGTGTCGAACATCGTCGATCAGGTCCAAAACGCCAAGGTGTCGGCCTCCCGCGTGTTCGGACTGGCCGACATCCCGGTGCGGATCACCGACGCCGACGACGCGCAGCGACTCGACGATCCCGACGGTCACGTCACCTACGAGGACGTGTGTTTCTCCTACCCCGACCTGCTGACCACTGACGACGGGCCAGCGGTCGAGGAGACCGACGGCACGCGGGCCGACGGCGGCGTCGCTGCCTTCGAAGGACTCGGCCCGGACGACGAGGACGACGACTACGTCATCCGCAACGTCTCGTTCGAAGCCGAACCGGGCGAGACCGTCGCCTTCGTCGGCTCGACCGGCGCGGGCAAGTCGACGCTGTGTCGCCTGCTCCTGCGCCTCTACGACGTGGACGAGGGCCGCGTCGAGGTCGACGGCGTCGACATCACGGAACTCGAACTGGCGAGCCTCCGCCAGCACGTCGGCTACGTCAGTCAGGAGGCGTTCCTCTTCGACGGGACCATCGGCGAGAACATCCGCTACGGCCGCTTCGAGGAGTCCGAGGAAGCGGTCCGGGAGGCTGCAAAGGCCGCCGAAGCCCACGAGTTCATCGAGCGGCTTCCCGACGGCTACGACACTCGCGTCGGTGAACGGGGCGTCAAGCTCTCGGGTGGACAGCGCCAGCGCATCGCCATCGCTCGCGTCGTCCTGCAGGACCCCGAGATCCTCATTCTCGACGAGGCCACCAGCGACGTGGACACCGACACCGAGCAGCGCATTCAGGAGAGCCTCGACGCGCTCACCGAGGACCGCACCACGTTCGTCGTCGCCCACCGCCTCTCGACGGTGCTCGGCGCGGACACGATCCTCGTGCTCGAAGACGGTGAGGTGGTCGAACGCGGGGACCACGACACGCTCCGCCAGCAGAACGGCCGCTACGCGGAGCTGTGGGGCGCACAGACCGGCGATCACTGATACTGTCGGCTCTCACCTCGTGCAGATATCCGCCACTCAGCGTGGCGAAATCACGCACAGATTTTCAGTCGGTAGTGCGATCGCTCTCGGGGGCTACTCGCTGGAGAAATATCGATCGCGCACGCCTGACTCGGCGGCGACTAAATTACTGAATGTGGCCTTCCGCGCGCAGCTGGTCCGCGTCCTGGCTGGTGTAGCGCCACTCGATGTTGGCCTTCTCGTCCTGCCAGTCCCACGGTTCCACGAGGACGACGTCGTCCGTCTCGATCCAGGTCCGGAACTTCATGCGGCCGGGGATCCGGCCCATCCGCTCTTTGCCGTCTTCGCACTGCACGCGCACGTGATTGCCGCCGTTGTGCTCTGTCACTACGGCGAACAGCTCGTCGTCGTTGGGCATTCGAAGGTTTCGACGCCCGGAATTCTCGCTCACAACATAAAGAAGGGCCCGAGACGGATAACTATTCGGCGAGACGAGGTAGCGATTCACACGGTGGCGAGGGCTTTCGGTGGTCCCGCGAACACAGTGAGCGTGATGGTTTGAGACGGCGAAGCCGTCTCATCATGCCGAAAACCTCCGGTTTTCGAGCACCTCGAAAGTCGAGCGGTACGTGGTTCGGAACGAAGTGAGAACCACGATGCGAGCGGGAGCGAAGCGACACGTGAGCGAAGCGAGTCTTTCGGTGCTTCCTCATCGTCACGTTCGCTTTCGTAGCCGACCACCGCTCGTTTGGCACGCCCTTTCTATACCTCGAGAACGTATTACGGACAATGAGTTCTGGCTGGTCCGAATACGATATGCCGTCACTCGACGGACAGACCGTCGTCGTCACGGGTGCGAACAGTGGAATTGGATACGAGAGCACGCGCGCGTTCGCCGCGAAGGGCGCGACCGTCGTAATGGCCTGTCGCTCCACCGAGCGGGGCGAGCGTGCAGCGGCGGAGATCGCCGCGACAGTCCCCGACGCCGACCTCGACGTTCGCGAGTGTGACCTGGGGGATCTCTCGTCGGTCGAAGCGTTCGCCGACTCGTTCACCGCCGACTACGACGAACTACACGTCCTCTGTAACAACGCCGGCGTGATGGCGCTGCCCCGGGGCGAGACTACGGACGGCTTCGAACGGCAGTTCGGGATCAACCACCTCGGACACTTCGCGCTGACCGGTCACCTCCTGGAGACGCTGGCCGCCACCGACGGCGCACGCGTGGTCACCCAGTCCAGCACTGCCCACGAACAGGGTCAGATCGACTTCGACGATCTCCAGCACGAGGAGTCGTACGGTCGCTGGGAGGCCTACGGCCAGAGCAAGCTCGCCAACGTCCTCTTCGGCTACGAACTCGACCGGCAGGCCGACGACGCCGATCTCGACGTGACCAGCGTCGTCTGTCACCCCGGCTACGCCGACACGGACCTCCAGCGCCGGGCCGGGGCCTCCCAGGGGGGCGTCGTGGGAGCGATCGGTGGGGCGGTCATGCAGGCCGTGAACGTCGTCGTCGCCCAGCCCCAGGAGCAGGGTGCGTTGCCGATGCTGTACGCCGCTACCGACGACAGCATCTCCGGCGGCGAGTACGTCGGCCCCGGCGGGTTCATGGACATGCGCGGTGCGCCGGCGGTCCAGGACTCCAGCGACCGTTCGTACAACCGTGCGACTGCGACCCGGCTCTGGGAGGTCTCAGAGGAGTTGACCGGGGTCGAGTACGCGTTCGAGGTCCCAGTGGCGGCTGACTGACCCTCAGAACTCGCCGGTGACGATGTCGGCGACGCGCTGGCGGTCGAACAGTTCGTCCTCGACGCCGTACACCTGCCGCGCGGCGCGCTCGGTGACGACGAGGTTGGTGATCGGTCCCTGATACAGCGGGCCACCGCGGTACACGTCGCCGTTCTGGACGGCCGTCAGCTGGCTGGCCACGTCGTGGTCTTCCATGTAGGCGACGACCGTGTTCTCGAACTCCGCGCGGGTCTGGCTCTCGTGGCCCCGGAACATGAGATACTGGGGATCGATCTCCAGCAGCGTCTCGTAGTCGATGCGGCCCCGAGACTCGTGGAAGTCCTGCACGTCGGTCTCGGCCAGCGCGTCCCGGACGCCGATGTCGCGCCACTGCTTGAAACTGGTGCCCTGGCTGATCAGGTACGGCGAGAACTCCTCGGGCTCGTTCCCGCCAGCCCACATGATCGCGACCGCCGGGCGCTCGTCCTCGGCTGGGATGACATTGTCGAGGTTCGACTGGAAGTCCTCGTGTAGCGTCGCGAAGGCCTCGTAGCGCTCCTCGGCCTGGAACACCCGTGCGAGCTTCTCGAAGGCCTCGTACAGGGAGTAGTACTGGTAGTCCTCGTGCCAGGTGTACCCGCCGGAGAAGATGCTGTTGCCGAAGAAGGGGGCCACCTGCTGGCTGATCTCGTCCACGTCGCTCTGTTCCCAGCCGTTGAAGCGGTTCATGAGGAAGTTCGGGTCGATGACGTGCACGTCGCCGTCGAGCGCGTAGAACCGCTCCTTGCTGACGCCGTCCTGGTACAGCGAGACCATGTCGCTCTTGTCGACGCTGACACCGGGAATCTCGTCGTAGTACTGGGTGTGGTAGCGGCCGGTGAGCCAGACGCCCTCCGGCGGTTCCTGGCCCAGCGCGATACCCATGTCCGCCCAGCTCCCGTTGTTGGCCACCCACGTCTTCGGGACGCTCTCGAACTCGACGGTGCCGACCGGTTCCATCGAGACGGAGTAGCTCCCGTCGGCGGCTGTCTCCGTGGCTCCCTCGGTCGCCTCGGATGCCCCGCCCGTACTGGTCGCGGTGTCCGTCGTGGTCGCAGTGTCCGCGTCGGCGTTCGTTTCGGTCGGGTCGTCCCCGCTCGAACTGTCGCTCGCCGATTCTGTACAGCCCGCCAGCGCCATCACTCCGAGTGCTGTGCCGGTCTTCAGGACGCTCCGCCGTGTACGGCTCGAATCGTCGGTCATCATTTTTAGGCTAGCCTAAAAGTATTAAATCCTTGCGGAACTCGACGACAGCAGATCCGATCTCACTCCGAGAGCGCTCGTTTCGGGAGGATCTGGAGTTCGGGCTCGTACTCGACGCGGGCCTCGACGCCGAACACGTCCGCCAGCAGTTGCTCCGTGACGACCTCTCGCGGTGGGCCCCAGTCGTACAGTTCCCCCTCGCGCATCGCGACGAGGTTGTCGGCAAAGCGGGCTGCCTGCGCGATGTCGTGGAGGACGACGGCGACGGTCACGTCTTCGCGTTCGTTGAGCTGTCGGACGGTCTCCAGCACGCGGAACTGGTGGTGGAGGTCGAGAAACGTCGTCGGCTCGTCCAGCAGCAGTACGTCGGTGTCCTGCGCGAGGACCATCGCGATCCACGCGAGCTGTTTCTGGCCGCCGGAGAGCTGCCCGACTTCGGTGTCGCGGAGGTGGTCGACGCCGGCCATCTCGATGGCGTCGTCGACGGCCTCGTGATCCTCGGGACCGACGCTCTCGAAGAAACCCCGGTGGGGGTAGCGCCCGTGGTAGGCCAGGTCCTCGACCGTGATCGAACCGGGCGACTCGTTTTCCTGTGAGAGGACGCCCATCTCCCGGGCGAGTTCGGACTGCTCGAACGTCTGGATGTCCTGGCCGTCGAGCGTGACCGTCCCGCTCTCGGGTTCCAGGTGGTTCGACAGCGCCTTCAGCAGCGTCGACTTCCCGCTACCGTTGGGACCGACCAGCGCGGTCACCTCCCCCTCGGGGACGTCCAGTCTGTCGCACTCGACGACGGCCTCCTCGCTCGTGGGGTAGCGCAGGTCGAGGTCCTCCGCCACGATCTCACTCTCGATCTTCGCGCCCTCCGCGTCGGTGAGCCACTCCCGGACTGCCCCCCGTTCCGCTGGGTCGTCTGGCGCCTGCTCGGACATTAGATCTCACCCATCTGTTGCTGTCGGCGCATCAGGTAGAGGAAGTACGGCCCGCCGATCAGGCCCGTCACGACGCCGACGGGCACCTGAATCGGACCGAACCCCGGGAGAAAGCTCATCCCGAGTCGTGCGCCCACGTCGGCGACGACCATCAGCGCCGGCCCGGCGAAGATCGATCCGACCATCAGCCGGCGGTAGTCACCGCCGACGACGTTCCTGACGACGTGGGGGACGATCAGGCCGACGAAGCCGACGATGCCGGCCACGGCGATGGCCGTGCTGGCCGCGAGGATCGCTACACCGGAGAGGAGAAATCGCACGCGCTCGACGCGCATCCCCAGCGACTGGGCTGTCCGTTCGCCAAGCAGGAGGACGTTCAGCTGTCGCGCCCCCAGCAGCGCCAGCACGATCGAAGCGGCCGCCGGCAGGATCGCCAGCCGCACCTGCTCCCAGTCGGTGCCGGTCAGCGAGCCAGTGGTCCAGGCGATGGCCGACTGGACGACACCGAGGTCGTCCGCGAAGAAGAACACGCCAGTCTGGAGGGACTGGAAGACGGTGCCGACGATGACTCCAGCGAGGACGAGGCGGACCGGACTGGTCCCACCCTTCCACGCGATGGCGTAGACGAGGGCGAAGGCGATCGTCCCACCAGCGGCGGCGACGAGAGGGAGAAACGGTGCCAGCCCGCTGAAGACGACCAGCGTCAGCAGGACGGCCAGCCCCGCCCCCGAACTCACGCCGAGGATGTACGGACTGGCGAGTTCGTTGCGTGTGACGGCCTGAAAGATCGCCCCCGAGACGCCCAGCGTCGCGCCGGTGAGCACGGCCACGAGCACCCGCGGGAGCCGGATGTTCCAGACGATCAGGCGAGTGTTGGCCATCTCCGGCAGTTCCCCACCCAGCAGGAAGGCGTTCCACACCGCCGCGTCGAAGAGGATCGACGGATCGAACACCGACTGCCACGCCTCCGTGATCGTCATCGAGTACGACCCGAAGGAGACCTGTATCAGTCCCGCGAGCAGGGTGATCGCCGCCGCCGCGAGACAGAAGCCGGCGAGGCGTGGAGTGGCCCAGCTTCGCGAGTGCCGTTGTTCCGTGGACGAATCGATCGAGTGCGAGCCGGCCATCTTGGCTTTAGGTTTACCTAATGCCTGTGTTATCCTTTTCGATTCTTCGGCCAGCCTAAATCGGAACTGGTTTATATTTTTAGGCAAGCCGAAAAAGTATGGCATCTGATCCGACGCGCCGCCGGTTCATCGCCGGCACCGGTACCGTACTGGGGGCGACGCTCGCCGGCTGTACGCAATCGAGTAGCGAGGAACCGAGCGACACCGAGACGACCGACGAAACCAGCAGTAGCGACGACGAGACGGGCGGCGACGCCAGCACCGACACGGCGACTGACTCGGAGACGGCGACGCCGTCATCGTACACGGCGTCGCTGTCGCCCGTCGGCAGCGTCGAGTTCGATTCCGTCCCCGAGACGGTGTTCACGGTCTACCCGCAGTACCTCGACATGGCCGTCGCGCTGGGCCACGGTGAGAAAGTGAACGCCGTCTACGTCCCGGAGATGTCGGGGACGACGATGAATCACTACTACGAGCACCTCGACGGTGTCTCACTGGACTGGTCGGGCCTCTCGGACCCACTTAGCGACGGGCTCGCGAAGGAACGGCTGTACGCTCACGATAGCGACGTGCACCTCACAGATCCGGCGTGGGTGTCCACCCAGGACGGCTGGGACGCGGGCGACATCGACGAGATCACAACCCAGATCGGCCCGTGGTTCGGCAACTTCTACAGCGGCACCAACGGCCAGCCTCCCGAGGGATACAGCGAGTACGAGTACTACGACCTCTGGGAGCTGTTCGGCGCGGTCGCAGACGTGTTTCAGGAACGCGAGCGCTACGAGGCGCTGGCCGCGGTCCACTCGGACCTCGTCGAGCGGCTCCAGTCGCAGTTGCCGCCGAAAGCAGACCGGCCGACGGCGGTCCGAGCGACCCTGTCCGGTGACGGGAGCACCTTCTGGACGTATCACCTCAACAAGCCCGGCTACTGGCTGGCCGACACGCGTCCGCTCGGGGCGAACGACGCCTTCGCCGACGAGGACTGGGGCGGCCTCTGGGGCACCGTCGACTACGAGACGATGCTCGAAGCCGATCCCGACGTGATCCTCCATCTCTGGGGCATGACGCCCGACTACAGCATGGCCGACACCCGCGAGATGCTCCGAACGGACAACGCGGGCCAGCAACTGACCGCGGTCGAGAACGACCGCGTCTACCCCGCGGGGATGCGCTATCAGGGCCCGCTCATGAACCTGTTCCAGCTGGAGATGGGCGCCAAGCAACTCTACCCCGAGATCTTCGGCGAGTGGCCAGACTACGAGGACGGCGAACACTACCCCGAGATCCCCGAGGGCGAGCGACTGTTCGACCGCCAGCGGGTCGCCGACATCGTCACCCGGTAGGATGTCGCTGGAACCGCCTGCCCGTGACAGTGGCCCGTCGCTCACTGGATTGCGGGACGCGATCGAGCGCCTCGTCGACCCCGACGGACGCTACCGGGTCGCGTCTGTGGCCACCGGTCTGACACCCGTCCCCGTCGACGGCGCGACGTTTCCGGATCGCCCGACTGCCGAACTCGCTGCCCGGTTCGCGAGTGCGTATCGCGATCGTCTCCACCGATGGGACGAGCGGACACCGCACTGCGACCTGATCGTCCACGAAGGACCGTCGGGAGATCGCTGCACAGGTCAGACACGACCCCAGTCGTGCTTCGACGCCGATATAGTCCGCCCGGACGCCGGGACGAACGATGAGTGACCACTACGACGTGATCGTCGTCGGCGGCGGCGTCGCCGGCCTGTCGGCGAGCGTCTTCACCGCCCGCGCCGACTTCGAGACGCTCGTCCTCGACGCCGGTGGCTCGATCCTCCGGCGCAACGCCCACCTGGAGAACGTCCCCGGCTTCCCCGCGGGGATCAACGCACGGCAGTTCCTCGACCTCCTCGATGAGCAGGCCGAACGGGCGGGAGCGCAGCGACGGCTGGCGACCGTCGCCGCCGTCGAGCCCATCGATGATTCAGCGGGGCCGACCGACGGCTTCACCGTCGCGACCGAAGCCGACGAGCGCTACACGAGCGACTACGTGATCGCGGCGACGAAGAACGAGACGGGGTATCTCGCCGATATCGACGGCGTCGGCCTGCTTGACCGCGGGAAGACGTTCGTCGACACGGACGAGCGGGGCCACACCGGTGTCGACGGCCTCTACGCGGCCGGTCGGCTGGCCGAGAAGCCCCATCAAGCCGCTGTCTGTGCAGGACACGGGGCAGAGGTCGCCGTGGCGCTGCTGGAAGACGACGAGCGCCCCTTCTATCACGACTGGGTCACACCAGATGGCTACTTCACCGACCGCGGTCGGGACCTCCCGCCGGGGTGTGAGGAGATCGACGAGGACGAACGCCGCCGACGCGAGGAGGCGAGCCGGGAACACCTTCGCGAGGCGCTCGCCGACCCTCATCCCGAGCCCCAGGAGACTCACCCGAGTCTCGTCGAAGACTAACCCTCGTCGATCGCTACTCCTGCGTTTCCTCCCATCCCCCTGCCCGCTCGCGCCAGCGTCGCTGGAGCGCCCGCTCGCTGACGTGGTCCTCGCCGTCGGCGATGTCTGCCCTGATCGCCGTCTCGAAGTCTGCCACGTCCGCGACGAACCCGGTTCGGGCGGCGTCGACGAGTTCGTAGGTCCACATGTCGCCGACGAACCCCGCCGGCAGTATCTCGTCTCTGAGCGCGTCGGCGTACTCCTCGTGGCCGGCCTCGGCCAGCAGTTCCTGGGCCGCCTCGAAGTGGTCCATGCCGTGGCCGATGCTGTGGTGACAGGAGAGGAGCGACCCGTAGCCGCGATACACGTGTTCGACACCGAGCTGGAGTCGGTGAAGCGCCTCCATCTCCGTGTCGGTGAGATCCGATCGGTCGGTGCTTCTCGACATACGTTACCGTACGACGTGGTGTGACGAAACTATAACGACCCTCGAAGGAAACTCGAACGTCTGGCCTCGCAACTCTCTGCCGGGATCGCCTCGTCGCTGTGATCGTCGATCGACAGACCGCGGCGGCTCGGAAGCAGTGCGTTTTACCGCGCGGGCTCGCAATCCGGTGTGATGCCCGCCATCGGACGGTTGCTCGACCGAGAGACGAGCCGCCGAACTGAACTCCTCGACATCACCGTCTCGAATTTTCTCCCGATCGTCGGCGTCGTCGCACTCGACTGGAGCGCGGCCGCGCTGTTGCTGCTCTACTGGCTCGAACTCGGGATCGACGCGTTCTGGGCACTCGTCCGCGCACTCTTCGCCGGCCGTCCACCAGATCTCGACGCGGACGCTCTCCTCGTCGGCCCGCTGGCGACACGCCAGCCGACGCTCTCGATCCCGAGCACTGATCTCCGGATCTATCTCGCGACGGTCGTGGGCCTCCCGATCCTCGTCCCGATCCTGGCGGGTGTCTGGCTCCTGGCCGGTGCCTTGCTCGTCGGCCCAGTGCAAGCGCCCAGTTCGGCGGCTCTCGGCAGTGTAGTGCTCGCCGCTGTCGGCATCTTCGTCACGACCGGATCGACGACGGCGCGGAGCTACTTTCTCGACGGTGCGTATCGCAAGCACAACGCACGGACGGCGTTCAGCGGGCTGTTCTTCAGGATCTGTACCGTCTTCCTCGGCGGGATACTCACGCTCACGTTCATCACAGCCGCCACGGAGGGGCCACAAGCGGAGATCGGCAGTCTGGACCCCGGGGTGGCCGGCCTGCCGCTGTTGCTCACGATCGTCCTGTTCAAGCTTGGCTCCGATGTTCTGGGCGTGTACAGCGATCGGCTGACGGTGTATTTCAGATCCTACGACGCCGAGTACGGGTGGCTGGCGCCCCCGCCGGAGTCGAGCGCCATCGAGGAGGCGCTTCCCGACGCACCCGATCGTCTCCGCCCGAGTCGGCGAGGCCTGCTCCTGGGTAGCCCGTTCAGACTCCCGGCGCATCCGGGGAGCGCGTATCTCGGTGGACTGGGGTTACTCGTCGCGGGGCTGTTCGCGCTCGGTGAGGCGTGGGTCGTCGTCGCTCCTGTCGTGGCGGTCAGTGTCGCAGTCCCCGTCTGCCTGCTGTGTCTGGACACCCTGTTCAGGTACGGGGCCGTCGAATACCGCGCTGGGCCCGATCGCGGTGCGCTCGTCGCGTACGACCGGCGCTTCGACACGTCACTCTGGCGGATCGAGTCGTGGGACGAGCACGGTCTCCGTATCGAGAAAACAGTGGTCGACCGCCTGCTCGGAACCGAAACCGTGGTCATCGAACACGACGACGGCGAGCATCGCTTGCCACACCTCCCCGACGCCAGCCCGGTGGTTGCGGTGTTCGACCGAGCGCCCGAACGTCCCGGGTGATACTGGTCGGTGTCGCCGTCTACCCGGCGTTCATCAGGGCCGTCCCGCTCTCGTCACACGAACGCCAGACGGCCGTCTGACGAGACTATTTACCGCTCCGTGTCGTCGGTTCACAATCGATGGACGAGGCGTATCTCGATCTGGAATCTGTGGAGCTCGAACTGGACGAGGAACTGCTGGACGCGATCGACGAGAAGGCCTTCGCAGACCACCGCGACAACCGCGAGGCGGCGATCCGCGATCTGCTCGACGAGTGGCTCAAAGAACGCGACGAGTAGGCGGGCGCCCAGCGACTCGACGCTCTCCTTCTCGATGCCGGCGCCCCCGTCACGCCGGGCCAGCAGGGTTAGTCGTCTTCGCTCTCTTCAGCGTCGTCTTCGTCAACTTCCTCGTCTTCTTCGTCCTCGTGGCTCTCCTCGGTTTCGTCTGCCTCGGCTTCGCCCTCGTCATCTTCGTCTTCCTCGTCGTGGACCTCGTCACCGTGTTCGATCTCGACTTCGGCTTCGATCTCGATCTCGACACCGTCGCTTTCCAGCGTGGCCTCGTACTCGGTCGCGTCCTCGACCTCGGCTTCGAGTTCCGCGGTGTCCACTTCCACTTCGACCTCGACATCGACGGAAACGTCGTCTTCGTCCATGTGTAACCGTCCACAGGCCTGATACAACTGCGTTGTGGAGCCGGCGGTTTCGGCAGGAAGGTTGGCTGACCAAATCCCGTGGCGGGGATGGACGACCCGGTACGTGCGACGGCGAGCTGGTTTGCGAGAAACACGGCGCACAGTTCGCAGTCGGTGACGAGGTCTGCACGCACGGCCCCTGCGCTGGCGACGATCGCCGGCAAGCATCTACGATACTCTGGATCACTCGATCGTTCCGTTCAACACTTTTGCAGCGGTCAGGACGGGGTCCCAGACCGGTGAGAACGGCGGCGCGTAGGCCAGATCGGACCGCTCTAGCTCTCCGACAGTCGCGTCCTGTTCGAGTGCCATCGCGACGATATCGATCCGGATCGCCGCTCGATCGGTGCCGACGATCGTCCCGCCGAGCAGGCGGCCACTGTCGCGGTCGGCCACCAGCGTCACCGTCGTCTCGGCCGCGCCGGGGTAGTAGCCCGACCGCGAGCCGGCCGTGATCGTCTCGCTGACGGGGTCGAAGCCGGCGTCCCGTGCTTTCTCGTGGTCGACGATCCCGGTCCGGCCACACTCCTGCTCGAAGGCCTTCACGACGGCCGTCCCGGCGATGTCACCCACCGGCGTCGGATCGCCGGCGACGGTCGCACCGATAGCCCGACCGGCGCGATTCGCGGTCAGGCCCAGTGGGACCCAGTCCTGTTCGCCCGTCACGGCATGGGCCATCGTGGCACAGTCCCCGGCGGCGTAGACGTTCTCGACAGTCGTCCGGCCGTAGCCGTCGACCGCGACGGCGTCGGCGACGCCAGTTTCGATCGGTGTCCCGGTCAGAAAGTCCGTGTTCGGCCGGATCCCGATACCCACCAGCGCCATGTCGAGATCCAGCGACGCGCCGCTTTCACAGACGAGACGCTGGACGCCGTCGTCGCCCGCGAGCCGCTCGACTTCCTCGCCCAGATGGAGGGAGACGCCCTCGGATTCGAGTTCCGCTTCGACGACCTCGGCCACGGCCTCGCCGAAGGGTTTGAGGACGTGCTCGCCGCGCTGGAACAGGTGCACGTCGAGCCCGTTCGTGGCGAACGCCTCGGCCATCTCGATCCCGACGTAGCCACCGCCGACGATGGCCACGGTCTCGGGCGGTTCCAACGCGGCGTAGTGCTCAACCAGTTCGCGGTCGACGAACCCCTCGCCGCCTGCGTCCGCGAGCGCGTCGGTCGCGGGATCGAGCAGGTGCGCACGCACCGCCGCGGCCGAGTCCAGCCCGTGCATCGTGTGGACGCCGTCGAGGTGACTCCCCTCGATCGGTCCCGTCACGGCGCGCGCACCGGTCCCGATCAGGAGATCGTCGTACGGCTGTTCGAATCGGTCGCCGTCACTCGTCTCGACGGACACCACCTGCGTGTCGGTGTCGATGTCGACGACCTCGTGGCCCCGCCGGAGGTCGATCCCGCGTTCCTCGATCTCGTCGGGCGACAGCGACAGCAGGTCGTCCAGGTGCTCGATCTCACCTTTCACGAAGTAGGGCATCCCGCAGTGGGAGTAGGACACCCACGACCCCTTCTCGAAGACGATCACTTCGCGGTCGGGTTGCTCACGCTTGCACTTGCTGGCGGCGCTCAGGCCGGCGGCGTCCCCGCCGATGGCGACGAACGGATCTGGCATGGCTCGGGGTTCGACAGCCACTCCCTTAGGGTCGCGGTGAGGGCGAGGAAACCCTGTTGCGGGGTCGGCGGGACTCCTGGCGAACCGCTCACCGGTCGTCGCGAGGCGGTGTGTAGAAGTTCACGGTCTCCAGTGGCTCGTCGCCGTCGTTCTCGATGCCGTGGGACTCCCCGGACTCGATCAGCAGGAGATCGCCCGCGTCGATCCGGTGGCGGTCGCCGTCGACGGTGGCGACGCCGGTCCCAGAGACGACGTACAGCCACTGGTCGCTGTCGGTGTGGTCGTTGTCCGGCCCGCCGACGGTCCGTCCGGACTCGACGGTCATCTCGGCGGCCTGTGCCTCGTCGGTCTCCATGACGACCGAGAAGTAGCGGTCGAAATCGAGATGGGTCTGCTCCATGGCTGGGCCTTTGTCGGGCAGTGAGGAATCGGTTTCGTCGCGTCCGGCCACCGTAGGCTCTGCCCTCGACGCTTATGATCAGGACCTCCACATCGGACAAAGTAATGACACGAGGGTGCGTATCGTTCGCCGATGTCCCTCCAACCGATCGTTGGGTGCTGTGGCAATACGCCCTGATCAGCGGGCTCCTCGCCGCGCCGTTTACCGCGCTCGAAGCGTGGCGGTCCCCCGAAAGCATGACGCTCGAAGCGTTCGTCCTCGACAGTGTTCTCGCCGGCCGGTTCGGCGGCTGGCTCGCCCAACGGCGCGGCCACCGCCGGTCGCCTGTCGCTACCGGTCGCCTGTAGGCGCGTTTTCCGGGTCAGAAAAACTCCGTGGGGGGTTATACCCACCGGCGTTCTCGTCCCGTGTATGGGTGTTCTCCAAGCACTCCGACGTACCCCGGGTGCGCTCAAACGCGCTCCTGGGTTGTTGGTCCCCCAACTGATCGTGTTCGCACTGCTACTCCCACAACTGCTGTTACAGTCGGTGGCACCACTGGTGTCGGCGCTGTTCTCGCTGGCCGTCTCCGGTGTCTTGCTCTTCGTGACGCCGTTCATCCAGGGCGGCCTGTTCGGGATGGCCGACGAGGCGCTCCGGACCCGGAGTTCGCTGTCGCGGTTCGTCGCCGACGGCAAAGCGAACTACGTGCAACTGCTGGTCGCGTACCTCCTGTTGCTCGTCGTCAACAGCGTCATCGGTGGAATCGGCTTCTTCGCCGGCTTCGGAGCGCTGCTGGCCAACGGCACCACCGGGATGGCGTTCATCGCCGTCGCCGGTATCGCCGTGCTCCTGTATTTCGTCGTGGCGTTTTTCGTACAGTTCTACGGGCAAGCCATCGTCATCGACGGAGCGTCCGCGCTCGCCGGCTTCAAGCGGAGCTACCGCGTCGTCCGTGCGAATCTGCTGGCGACGGTCGGCTATCTGGTGCTCGCCGCACTCATCGGTGGCCTCGTCGGGGGCATCTACGGTAGTGTCTCGTTGCTCGCGACCCCCGAAGCAGCCACGGCCTACGGCCTCCCGTCGCTCTCGATGCCACTCGTCGCCGCTGTGGGACTCCTCGCGGCGGTCGTCGGATCGGTCGTCTCGGCGTTCATGCTGACGTTCTCCGTCGCCGTCTACGACGAATTCACGGTCGCTAGTCACAGTTGAACCGACTCACACTGACCACACTGCCGTCGTACGACCGGGTGTGCAGCGATCCGTGACAGCACGCTCGTTCGCTGGCAGTCGCTGTCCGTTCGACTGGTCGTGCGACGGCTCACACCCGATCCCAGACCGTTCGAAGGGCCTCCTGTGGATTCTGAGACAGCGCCCGCACCGCCGGGAGGACGTCGTATTTCACCGATCGGACGCCGACGACGAGCAGTCCCGCGGCCAGTAGGACCGCGCCCACGATTCCGGGGATGCTCCCAACGCCGTTGGTGAAGTCCGGGGCGACGACGGCGAGGAAACTGACAGCGAGCAGGAGTGCGAGTCCGATCTTCAGGAGCGCGTCTGAGAGCCGCTTCCAGCGCGTCGGCCGATGTTGCGCAGCGATCTCGGCCTCGAACTCGCGTCGCCAGTCGGCGCGTGTCCGCAGTGGCAGCTGATCGCCGGCCCGGTCTCGGTCCCGTTCGCGCGCTACCCGGAGCGTTTCGTCCCGGTCCAACTCGTGAACGGCACGAATCCGTTCGATGGTGCGATACGCGTCGGCAACGCCCCGGCGAAGCTCCTCGGCTTCGCGATCTCTGCATGCCAGTTCGAACTGCCGGTCGGGGAGGGCCGCAAGGAGCGCGTAATCGTCGAGACTCGCGTCGAGTCGCTGTCGAATCCGCTGTTGATCGCGTCGGCGCTTCGCCGTGTCCACGTCGTCGAAATCCCGCCCGAGACGGTCGCGCTGTGCCGGTGTCAGTAGAGAACTCGGTCGGTCCGTCACAGTTTTTCGCTGGCCTTTCGCTCACTTGACTCTACTGCCTCGTGCGGATTGCTGTCGATGCGTACCGGCGATCCACCCGGTTTCGGCGCTCGATGAGACGGCGTACAGGCAAACGAGATCACTGCCTGGACGGCGTCAGACCTCGATAAACTGGCGACAAAGGTCTGCAGGTCCTTTGTCGGTTCCACCACGAATCCAGGCACGGATGTCGAAGACACTCCGCGAGAACGGACGGTTGCATCGCATCGCCCAGCCCTCCTCGCGCCCGAGAGCACTTGCGGGCGCACTCGGACTGACGGCTGGTGGGGCAGTGTTCAGCTTTCTGGTCTTCCTGGTGTACAGACCGGCGGTGATGGGGCTGGTCGAGCCCGTGTCGCCACCTCTCGCGACGCTGGCCGTCACGAAAGCGACACAGGTCGGTTTCCTCCTGTTCGTCGGTGCCTACGTGATGCTCACGGGACGACGGGACCGTCTCCGGTTCAGTCGTCCGGGGGGCCGTGATCTCGCGTGGATCGTGCTCGGGGCTGCTGGGCTGGAAATCGCCGCCGAGGGGACGACCTGGGCGCTGAGAACGATGGGCGTCTCGATCGATCCGATCCGCGGGAGCATGGACGTCGGGCTGGCGACGTGGCCATCACTCGCGCCGATCGTGTTTCTCGCGCTGTATCTCCTTCCGGCGATAGCCGAAGAACAGTTCTTCCGCGGACTCGTCCAGGAACGCCTGCTCGATGGGTTCCATCCGGCGACGGCGATCGTCCTCGGATCGGCCTGCTTCACCCTCGCACACGGACTGTACGGCATCGGCGGCGGCGCCGCGTTCCTCGTGCCGTACTTCGCGTACCTGTTCCCGCAGGGACTCGTGTTCTGTACAGTCTACGACCGGAGCCGTAACGTGCTCGTCGTGGCGACGGTTCACGCACTCTCGTGGTCGGAGCTGACACTCCTGTGGTTCCTCTAGCTCTCCGGTGACGTCGAGAACGGGAAGGCACCGTCTGTGTGGCGTTCTCACACTGCGACGATCGCGCTGCCCGGTTCGACTCCGTGTTCACGGTAGTGATCGCGACCGGAGACGAACTCGACGGGCCGTCGACGATGGGTCAGGACCGCCGGACCGTCCGAGGGCGTCGAGCCGAGCGACTGCGGCCATACTGCTGGCCGTGTCAGGGAAACAGAGACAGTCGGTAGTCCCAGTCCGTTAGCGGGTTTCACAACAAACCTCTTTGTCTCGCGATGGTTCTATTGTAAACCAGTGATGGACGCACATCTCGGTCCCACGTCACCGCAGCACCGGAAAGCAGTCCAGGCCGACGGCAAGCACCACGGTCGTTTGTCCGCTGCCTTCGAATAATGGTGTCGCCCGCACCCGTCCTCGATTCGTCGAGCGTCCTGTGCGTCGGGACGAGCCAGTGGCTCACACAGTTCGAGACGGCGCTCGAAACACGGACTGACGCGACGGTGAACACTGTCGAGACGATGGCTGAAGCGGTCGCTGTCGTCAGGGAGCGGGCCACGGACTGTCTGATCAGTGCGTACTCGCTCGGGGAGGCGACCGGCGTCGAACTCCTGCGAGCGATCCGGGCCGAGACCGCCACGCTCCCGTTCCTGCTCGGTACTGACGCCGGAAGCGAAGCCATCGCGAGTACGGCCATCGAAGCCGGCGTCACCGATTACATCGCTATCTCCGGGCCAGTCGAACAGACGGTCGACGAACTGTTCGAACGAGCCGAACGCGCCCTTCGCTCCGCACAGCGCACCGACACTCGACGCGAGCGCGCTCGACAGTTCGACGCGATCTTCAACGACGCACGGACGGCGACCTGGGTGCTCGATCCCGACGGGGCGCTCGCACGCGTGAACCAGACGGCACGTGCGATGATCGATGCCGACATCGGGGAACTCGTCGGCGACCCCTTCTGGACGCTTCCGTGGTGGTCCCAATCGGGCGAGACGAACGCGGAGGTGCGCCAGATCGTCGAGAAAGCACTCGATGGAACGTTCGGCAAGGCAGTCGTCCCCCAGCCCGCCCACGTCGCCGATCCACGTGTCATCGACCTCTCCGTTCGCCCCGTCGAGGACGAACGTGGCGCGCTCGCTTCGATCGTCGTCGAGGGTGTCGACATCACCGAGCGCGTCGATCTCGAACGGGATCTCCGACAGTCGGAGGAACTCCACCGCGTCACGCTCAACAACATGACCGACACCGTCCTCATCACGGACGAAACCGGCGAATACACCTACGTCTGCCCGAACGTCCACTTCATCTTCGGGTACACGGCCGAGGAGATCCGTGCGCACGGATCGATCACCGACCTCCTCGGCGAGGAGCTCTTCGACCGGGAGGCACTCGCTGCCGAGGGCGTTCTCAAGAACATCGAGACGACGGCGACGGACAAGGCGGGTCGTGAGCACACGCTTCTCGTCAACGTTCGCGAGGTCTCGATTCAGGACGGCAGGCTGCTGTTCAGCTGTCGGGACATCACGAAGCGAAAGCAACGCGAGGAGGCACTCGCAACCCTCCACGAGACTGCCCGCGACTTCCTCTACGCCGAAACCCACCAGGAGATCGCCCAGCACATCGTCGACGATACGCCTGGCGTGCTCGACTTCGATGCGAGTGCCGTCTATCTCTTCGACGACGAGACCAACGACCTCCGACCCGCGGCCCACTCGGCGACGATGACCGCGCTCAACGGCCCGCTCCCGACTGTCCACGCCGACGGCGAAACGCTCCCGAGCTACAGTTTCGTCGAAGACGAAGCGCTGTTTTTCGACGACGTTCACGACGCCGACCGGCTCGAAAACCGGGCGACTGATCTCCGAAGTGCTGCGTACATTCCACTGGGCAACCACGGGGTGTTCGTCGCCGGCTCGAACCACGTGGGTGCCTTCGATGAGATGACCCGGGAGTTGGCCGACTTACTCGCGGCCACCGCCGAGGCTGCCCTCGATCGCGTCACACGTGAATCACGGCTCCGGGAACAAGACCGAACGCTCCAGGCACAAAACGAGCAACTGAGCGCGCTGAACCGCATCAACGAGACGATTCGAGCGATCGATCAGGCGATCGTGCAGGCGGAGACACGCGAGGAGATCGATCACACGGTGTGTGAGCTGTTGACCGCGGACGATCGGTTCCGATTCGCCTGGATCGGACGGGCCGATCCCACGACCGACACGCTGGAACCGCAAGCGTGGGCGGGACTCGAACAGGGGTATCTCGACAGCCAGTCGTTCGCGATCGCCGAATCGGCGACAGAGCCGGCTGGACACACTGCGGCGACGGGAGACGTAACGATGGTGCGAAACGTCGCCGCCGGGCTCCGTGACGAAGCGTGGCGCAAGGACGCGCTCGCTCGCGATTACCTCTCGGTGTTGAGTATCCCGCTCGTCTACAACGACCTCAGCCACGGCGTCTTGACGGTGTACGCACCGACGCAGGGGGCGTTCGACGACACGGCGACGGCCGTGCTGGCTGAACTCGGCGAGACCATCGCCTCGGCACTCAGCGCGATCGAGCGCAAGAACGCCCTGCTCACGACATCGATGACACGCGTCGAATTCGCCATCGACGACCCGACGTTCGTTCTCTCACGGCTCGCCCGGGACGCAGCCTGCACGCTCTCGTACCAGGGCGGCGTCCAGCGGTCCACAGACGGCAGCTACGTGTTCGTGACCGTCGAAGACGGGACGGTCGACGCTGTCGTTGACGCGGCCTCGCAGTCGGTCGGGGTCGACGAGGTGAAACCGATCAGCGCGGGTGACGACAAGGGCGTCTTGCGGCTCCGACTCACACAGCCGTTTCTGGCCCTGGAACTGGCCGATCACGGTGCCGTCTTCCGCGAGGCGACTGCGGGTCCGACAACAACGACGCTCCTCGTCGATATCCCCGACAACATCGATGTCCGAACGATCACACAGCTCGTCAGCGAGTCGTTCGCCGACGTCGAACTCCGTGCCAAGCAGACGCTCGATCAGGCCACGGACCACACCCTCTACTCGAAGTTCCTCGATGCGCTGACCGAACGGCAACTCGAGGTGATTCAGACGGCGTACTACAGTGGGTTCTTCGAGTCGCCCCGCGAGAGCACCGGTGAAGACGTCGCGGCGATGCTCGGTATCTCGCCGCCCGCGTTCTACCAGCACGCCCGGACCGTCCAGCGCAAACTGTTTGCGACCCTCTTCGAAGAGCACACCCTCCCCGTCGCTGCCTCGACAATGGGGTTGAATAACGAACAACCTGAGTAAGTCCGCATTCGTTATTCAATAATTGAGTATTCCGGTCCGCGTGTCCTACGCTGGTCTAGAGTGCTTCACCGAGAGAGCACTCGTGATTCCACTATGAGAGATGTCGAACCCCATCCGGACGAGGAAACGCCCTACGAGTGCTTCGAGTGTGGCAATATCATCATCGCGGAGAACAGCCCCGACCAGTGCCCCGACTGTGGCGGCCCGATGCGAAACCGCCAGACACCGCTCGAGTGACCATGGCCTCGAACCCCGAGGCCACTCGTGACGAGTCCGGTACCGAGACGCCGGCACAGACCGAACCGGAATCGGCGCTCGAAACCGCCCGGCGACAGCTCGACCGCGCCGCAGACTACCTCGACATCGACGAGAACATCGTCGAACGGCTCAGCCATCCGAAGAAAGTACACGAGGTGACGATCCCGATCGAACGAGACGACGGCACGGTCGAGGTGTTCACGGGCTACCGAGCGCAACACGACAGCGTCAGAGGGCCGTACAAGGGCGGCCTGCGATACCATCCCGACGTGACCCGAGACGAGTGTGTCGGTCTCGGCATGTGGATGACCTGGAAATGCGCCGTCATGGACCTCCCGTTCGGCGGCGCCAAGGGCGGTATCGCCGTCGACTCCAAGGAGCTGAGTCCGGGTGAAAAAGAGCGACTCACTCGCCGGTTCGCCCAAGAACTCCGCGAGAACATCGGCCCGACCCTCGATATTCCCGCGCCGGATATGGGGACGGATTCCCAGACGATGGCGTGGTTGATGGACGCCTACTCGATGCAGGAGGGCGAGACGATACCGGGCGTCGTCACGGGCAAACCACCGGTGGTCGGCGGGAGCGAAGGTCGCCAAGAAGCCCCTGGGCGGAGTGTCGCGATCATCACGAAACTGGTCTGTGAGTACTACGACCGCCCGCTCGCGGACACGACGGTTGCCGTCCAGGGCTACGGCAGTGTCGGCGCGAACGCCGCCCGACTGCTCGACGACTGGGGTGGGACTGTTGTCGCGATCAGTGACGTGAACGGCGCGATGTACGACCCCGACGGGATCGATACGGCGTCCGTGCCGTCCCACGACGAAGAGCCGGAAGCAGTCACGAAATACGCCGACACCGTGCTCTCGAACGACGAACTCCTCACGCTCGACGTGGACGTCCTCGTTCCGGCCGCCCTGGGGAACGTGATCACCGAGGCGAACGCGGCGTCGATCGCTGCGGATCTGATCGTCGAAGGCGCCAACGGCCCGACGACCTCGGCGGCGGATTCGATCCTCGCACAGCGGGACGTCGCTGTGATCCCGGATATCCTCGCCAACGCCGGTGGCGTCACGGTGAGCTACTTCGAGTGGCTCCAGGATATCAATCGACGGGCCTGGTCGCTCGAACGGGTCAACGACGAACTCGAAACGGAGATGCAGGCCGCCTGGGATGCGGTCCGCGAAGCGTACGAACGGCGTGACGTGACTTGGCGCGATGCGGCGTACATCGTGGCACTGTCCCGAATCGGCCAGGCTCACGAGGCACGCGGGCTCTGGCCGTAGCTGGCGCTCCCGTGCTCGCCCTGGCCACGTCGTTTCTCCGTCGTTCGAGCGACGGTGCTCGTCCCCGTGGAACCGCCCGGAGACGACGCCGGTCGCGGTCCTCGTTCGCTCTGACCGCTCCACTTCGACGCTACAGCGTCACTGTCTCGCCCAGTTCCGGTGCACTGGCGTCGTAGCCGTCTTCTCGGAGTTCTTCGGCGAACGCCTCACAGCGGTCGCCGTGGTTCACCAGCACCCCGCTGTCACGATAGCTGTCGAGGAACGACAGCAACCCTTCCCGGTCGGCGTGAGCAGAGAAGTCGAACAGTTCGACCCCAGCCGAGACGGGCATCACGCGGCCGTCGATCTCGGCGCTGCCAGTGTCGAGCAGACTCCGGCCCGGCGTCCCCTCGACCTGATAGCCGGTCATGGCGATCGTGTTGACCGGCCGGCGGCGGATCTCGGGGATATAGGTCATCGCCGGGCCGCCGTTGAGCATCCCCGACGTGGTGACGATCACGGTGTTCTGGTCGGCGATGCGCTTTCGCTGGCCGTCCCGGCCGTCGACGAAGCGCGCGTTCGAGACTGCACCGCGGAACGCCTCGCCGTCCCGCAGGAACTCGGTGTGGTGGCGCAACTGCTCGGTGACGCGCTGGCCCATGCCGTCGACGTAACAGTCGATATCGTGGGCCGCACAGACGAGCATGACCTCCTGCGTTCGACCGATCGCGAACGCGGGTACCACGACGGTCCCACCCTGCCAGACCGTGGTTCGAAGCGTCTCGGCGAAGGACTGCTCGACGCTCGCCCGGTCCTCGTGGGTCACGTCCGAGTAGGTCGACTCACAGATTACGGCGTCGACCTCCGGGCGCGCTGTCGTCCCCGAGACGAGTCGTTGATCGTCTGTGTGGAAGTCGCCCGTATAGAAGAGGCGAGTGTCACCGTCGTCGATCAGGACGTGGGCGCTCCCGGGGATGTGGCCGGCGTTGTAGAACGTGACCTCGTAGCCCGCTGCCGTGAACGATTCTCCGTAGTCGTGCGTCTCGGAGACCTCGCCGATCCGGCGCACGTCCTCCTCTGTGAACGGACACCGCGGTGTCGATCCGTGCAGCTTCAGCGTGTCCTCGGCCAGCGTCAGCGCCAGGTCTCGTGTCGGGGGCGTCCAGTGGATCGGTGGCCGTTCGCTGCCGGCCAGCAGCGTCGGCACCGCCCCGGCGTGGTCGAGGTGGCCGTGCGAGACGACGACTGCGTCGGGGTCGACATCGCCGACGGGGTACTGCGGGGGCGACTCGCTGGCCATCCCGTAATCGAGTACGAGTGAGTCGTCGATCAGGACGGCGCTGCGCCCGATCTCGCCCGCCCCGCCGAGAAACTCGACCTCCATCGACTCCCCGTAGCGGGTCAGCGCGTTTGATACCGTCGATCGCCGCCGTGCTCAGTCTCCGTCACTCGTTCCCGGACCGGTGCACTACCGCAACCTGCTCCGCCTGTAGAACCGGCAGTACCAGTCGTATCAGATGAATGGCTGTTCGTATCAATTAAATAGCCAGGTATTAACATTCCAATATATGGTTGCTAAGGGGGATGGGCGACCCCGAAGACGGGTGGTCACGACCGCTGTGGCGATGCTGGTCGTGCTGGCGACGGTGACGGCGCCGGTCAGCGTCACCGGATCGAGTCTCTCGGGTTCGTGTCAGGAGATCAACGGCCACAAATACTGTCTCGTCGATGTGTGGACCGATCAGGACACGGTCGCGCCGGGCGAGTCGGTCGACGTCCACGCTATCGTGGAGAACCGTGGTTCCAAACTGGGCTCGATCAATACGTATCTGGGTATCCGACAGCCGGACGGGAGCAAGCGTTACCCCAGCGGCGACAACGCGTACGACATCGCCGTCGGCGAACGAGTCCAGCTCGACTACGACGCTACGATCCCGAGCGATGCGCCCGAGGGCGACTACGAGCTGACCGTCGACGTCTGGACTGGTAACGATGCCGAGATGTTCGACACGTCAGGCTGGCTCCAGGAGTTCAGCGTCGTCGAACCGACGACAGAGGCCGAGATCACGTCGACCAGCGCCTTCGGGACGTACGAACCCGGAGCGGCGGTCCCGATCGACGTGACTGTCGAGAACACGGGCGACACGACCCACGAGTTCTATGTCGACGCCAGCCTCCAGCGGCCCAACGGGAACTGGGTCACCGGCGAGGGCACGACCGTCACTCTCAGGCCGGGCGAACGGGACTCATTCACACTCGACGCCACGGTGCCCGACGACGCGAGCGAGGGTACCTACAGTGTCGGTTCCGGCGTCTTCCACAGCAGTGCGAAAGACGACCGGTACGACTACGGGCAGGATCTCGACTCGATTACGGTGGAGGAGCCGACGACTGCGGCTGCAATCGTCTCACAGACCGTCGACGGCGACACGTTCAGACCGGGCGAGACGGTACCAGTGGACGTGACCGTCGAGAACACTGGTGAGACGACCCACGAGTTCTATGTCGACGCGAGCCTCCAGACGCCCGGCGGAGCGTGGTTCGTCGGCGACGTCGTGACCCCGCGGCTCTCTCCGGGTGAACGAGAGACCCTCTCACTCACGATCTCGCTGTCCGACGACGCCACAGAGGGTTCGTACGGTGCCGGGAGCGCGATCTACCACTCCAGTGCCAAGAGTGACCGATACGATCAGTACGGTGCTGACGACGCCCTCGTCGTCGAGGAGCCGACGACCGACGCGGCGATCACGGCCACGAACGCCGTGGGCGGGACCTACGCCCCCGGTGCGACGATACCAGTGGACGTGACCGTCGAGAACACGGGCGACACGACCCACGAGTTCTACGTCGACACCAGTCACCAGACCCCCGACGGGGCCTGGGTGACCGGCGAGGCCACGACGGTCGACCTTCGACCGGGTGCCCAGCAGTCGATTACACTCGACGTGGGAATCCCCGACGACGCGACCGAGGGTAGTTACACCGTCGGCGCGGGCGTGTTCATGTCGAGTGCGAAGGACGACAAGCTCGGTGGCGGCGAAGAACGCGATGCGTTCGTGGTCGATGAACCGACGACCGACGCGGCGGTCACCGGAGTCGACGCCGCCAGCGGGACGTACAGGCCGGGTGGGACGGTGCCAGTGGACGTAACCGTCGAGAACACGGGCGACACGACCCACGAGTTCTACGTCGACGCCAGTCATCAGACACCCGACGGGGCCTGGGTGACTGGCGAGGCTACGACGGTCGCTCTTCGACCGGGGGCTCAGCAGACAGTCACGCTCGACGTTGGGATTCCGAGCGACGCCGCCGAAGGGACCTATGCCGTCGGCGCGGGCGCGTTCGTGTCGAGTGCGAAGGACGACAAACTCGGCGGTGGTGAAGAACGTAGTGCTTTCGTCGTCGAGGAGCCGACGACCGATGCGGCGGTTACCGGTGTCGATGCCGCCAGCGGGACCTACGCACCCGGCGAGACGGTACCAGTGGACGTGACCGTCGAGAACACGGGCGACACGACCCACGAGTTCTACGTCGACACCAGTCACCAGACCCCCGACGGGGCCTGGGTGACCGGCGAGGCTACGACGGTCGCCCTTCGACCGGGTGCTCAGCAGACAGTCACGCTCGATGTGAGCGTTCCCGACGACGCGACCGAGGGCAGTTACACCGTCGGCGCGGGCGCGTTCGTGTCGAGTGCGAAGGACGACAAGCTCGGTGGCGGTGAAGAACGCGATGCGTTCGTGGTCGATGAACCGACGACCGACGCGACGATCACAGCCACGGACGCAGTGGGTGGGACCTATGCACCCGGCGAGACCGTGCCGGTCGAGGTGATCGTCGAGAACACGGGCGACACGACCCACGAGTTCTACGTCGATGCCAGTCATCAGACCCCCGACGGGGCCTGGGTGACTGGCGAGGCCACGACGGTCGCCCTCCGACCGGGTGCTCAGCAGACAGTCACGCTCGACGTGCGGATTCCGGACGACGCGACCGAGGGCAGTTACACCGTCGGCGCGGGCGTGTTCATGTCGAGTGCGAAGGACGGCAAGCTCGGCGGCGGTGAAGAACGTGACGCGTTCGTGGTCGAGGAGCCGACGACCGACGCGGCGATTACCGGGGTTGACGCCGCCAGCGGAACGTACAGGCCGGGTGGGACGGTGCCAGTGGACGTGACCGTCGAGAACACGGGCGATACGACCCACGAGTTCTACGTCGACGCCAGCCTCCAGACGCCTGGCGGGGCCTGGGTGACCGGCGAGGCTACGACTGTCGCCCTCCGACCGGGTGCCCAGCAGACGGTCACACTCGACGTGCGGATTCCGGACGACGCCGTGGAAGGGACCTACGCTATGGGCGCAGGTGCGTTCATGTCGCGCGCGAAAGACGACAAGCTCGGCGGTAGTGAAGAACGCGACGCGTTCGTCGTCGAGCCACCGACGGCCAGTGTGACCATCGTCGACCACTCTGTCGCGAGCGAGTCGTTCAGCCCAGGGGACAGCGTCCCGGTCGAGATCACGCTCGCCAACGAGGGTCTCGGGGCGGGCGAGTTCTACGTCGACGCGAGCCTCCAGACGCCCGACGGGGTCTGGATCACCGGCGAGGGCCGGACCGTCTCGCTCTCACCAAACAGCGAGCGCACGGTGACACTCGGTGTGGCGCTGCCGGACGACGTGTCGGCCGGCGACTACGATGCGGGGACCGCAGTCTACGGCTCCGCAGCGAAGGACGCACTGATCGATCAGGCGACAGTCATTGACGCCCTCTCTGTCTCGGGGACGACCGACCTCGCGGTCGTCGATCACGAAATCCCGGTAGGCACCTACGCACCCGGCACGGCGATCTCATCGTCGGTGACGGTCGAGAACACCGGAACGGAGACCGCGACACTCGCCCTCGACTTTTCGCTCGACGGGGTCCAGGCCTTGACCACCACCAGCGAACGAGGCGTGCGTGAGGTGACTCTCCGTCCAGATGCGCGTCGGACTGTGGACATCGACAGCCCCGTTCCGGAGAACGCACCCGACGGTGACTACGACGGGGTGCTGACGATCGACGTGATCGACGATAGCGGTCGTACCACCCGTATCGATACGTTCCGCTCGCAGGACGCCATTACGGTCTCCTCCGAGACAGTCGCGATCGACTCAGTGGCGGTGGCGCCGGAACGACCCGTCCCGGGCGAGTCGACCACGGTCACCGTCACGCTCGCGAATGCGGGCGCCCAACGGGTGGACACGGCCGTCCGGGTCGGGCTAGGTGATCGTTCCGCTTCGCGGACGACCACCGTCCCGGTCTCGGACACCCGGGCGGTCGCGGTCGAGCTGACGGCTCCCGACGAGTCGGCGAACGAACTGGTCGTCGAGGCCGTGCCCGAGTCCGGACAACCCGTTACGGACACCCGAACGCTGGCGACCGCGAACGCCACCCTGAGTGGGGTAGTCCTCGACGGCAGTGGCACTCCACTCCCCGAGGCGACCGTCACGCTCGCCGGGCGTGTGGCCGACATCGATCGAGACGGTCGGTTCCGGGTCACCGAGGTCCCGCCCGGCGAGACGCTGATCGAAGTCACCGTTGGCGAGGTGACGATGACGCGGTCGGTGACGCTCGAACCGGGTGCAGAGCGTTCGATCGAGCTTCGCACCGGTGCTTCGGGGTCGATCCGATCTGTCGACGCACCACAGACGTACACTGTCGGTGAGCCGGTCTCGGTCCCTGTCACCGTCCACAACAGCGGAGACTCGGATGCGACGTTCACGCTCGATTTCAACGCCTCCGGTGTCCGGACGCTCGAAGTCCGTCAGATCACCGTCCAGCCTGGGGAGACCGAACGCGTCACTCGCGAGGTCGTGTTTGAGGAAGGTGGCGAACAGACCCTCGGCGTCGAACTCCACAGCAGGGACGGGAGCGTCGTCGACGAACGGTCGGTGACCCTGTCGGAGACGCCGACGCTCCTCCAGCTCACCGTCGTCGACGCCAACGGCGATCCCGTCTCTGGTGTCGATCTGGGCGTTGGTTTCAACGGACCGAAACCACACACGACCAACGACGCCGGTATCACGACGATCCCACTGGAGACGCCGACAGTGTTGGCCACGGGTGACGACGCTGTCGACACCTGGAAGATGCTCGTCGAGTACAAGTCTGAGGCGTACGACCTGGAGCAGTTCAAGCAGTTCGAGGTCCGCCGCGGCGCGACGACGCGAGCGACCATCGAGCTGCCCTCGAGTACCCGCGTCAGCGGGCGGGTCACTGCCGGCGACGACCGGCTCACTGACGTCGAAGTGTTCGTGGGCGACGTCTCTGTGTACAGCAACCAGAACGGCCGCTTCGTGATCGACGAGGGACTCTCGCCGGGCAGCTACTACGTCCGGGTCCAGAAGAACGACAAGATCGTCCTGAACACGGTCGAGACGATCGAAAACGGAGGGACGAACCTCCACCTGGAGGTGCCCGAGTCGCGCTACGAGTCGGCCACGGGACTCGACAACTACGTTCTGAGCGTCGTCGATCAGGCCTGGAACGGTGACGAGACCGCGGCCATCCGGGACGAGATCTACGGTGACGTGACGGAGTCGGATCCGACGTTCCAGGCCGACGGTGCCTCTGCTCATTTCGTCACCGACGACGGAAGCTACTACACCTCCGGCCCCTGTGCCTGGTACAACTCGGAGGAGCAGTGTGAGGCGTCGAAAGTGACCTCCGGTGGGACCGAGTCGACCGCTCGCGCCCTCAACGAGGGGATCCTTTCGGGGTTCGTCTACGGAGGCGAAGAGACGATCGAGGGCTTCAAACAGCTTCTCAAACCGATCGAGTACCTCAGCCAACTGTTCACGCTGGCGATGGAGATCGTTCGTGATCTGGGCCTGATCGAGGAACTCGTCGCGGCGATCCCCGGACAGATCAACAGCGCCCAGTACAACGATAACCCGTACGACGCGGGGACCCCGGAGAACGAGACGTTCGCGGACGGCTGGTACGGCGGCTACGGCTCGTTCCTGTTGGTTTCGACTGTCGCCTCCGGCGGGAGCGCGAGCGCGACGAGTAAGGCCTTCTCGACGTCCTCGAAGTTTACGAAGGTCGCGAACAAAGCCAGTGACCTATCGGACGCAGCCAAGAAACGAGCCTTCCGACGGCAGCTCGACGGCACCGATTCGCCCGGTGACGCGCCAGACGTGCTCGACAAACTCGACCCGGACACACGAGACCAACTCGACACGCTCCGACGGTCCGGGGATCTCAACAGCTATCTCGCAGCCACCGGCGAGGGGGGCGCGGCGCTGCTGAACCGCCTCGACGGGCCGACCGCTAGCCGGACGGTGCGCCAGTATAACGCCGGGGGTCTCGATAGCGACGCGATCCAGCGGGCGAACCGGCTGCTCGACGACGGCGATCTGGATTCGGCCGGCTACCAGCGGATGCTCGGCATGCTTGAGACGAAGGCCGACGATCCGCTCGTCGACTCGGATCTGACGGCGGACGACGTCATGGACATCGCAGAGAGCAACGGCGATCTCAGCGAGACGCGGTGGGCCGTGAGGTCTGACCAGAGCGTCGAAGGACTCGACGACGAGATCGTCTGGCTGGAGGAGGGTGTACCGGGCGACGACGGGACCGGGTATCAACACATCGTCGATAAACACGAGGGTGACATCACGAGTAAGTACGATCGAGTCGAGAGCGCGGACGATGTCGAAGCACTCGTCAACAAGGCCATTACGAATCCCGATCGAACGATGGTCACATCAGACGGGAAGGCAGTGTTCGTGTACCGGGTCGCCGAGGACAAGAAACCGCTGACTGTGTATGTCGGCTCGAACGGGTTCGTGCAGTCGGCGTATCCCCAACGGATAGGTAGCTGACAGTGCAACTGACGACGATGCGAATCGCGACACTCGGGGAAAAGAGCAGTCATCGCCGCGTCGTGTTCGAGTCTGACGACATGCGATTCGGGACGTTCGACGGATATAAACAGGGAACTGACGGCGTGCTCCGTCTCGCGACCGCAGAGTGGATGACCGGTGATCGGGTCAACCCGGTACTCAGGCCGACGATGAGGGTCGACATCGAACCAGTCGACGAATCGTCACCGACGATCGAGCCTTGCGGCGAAAACCCAACTGGATGGGAACGTCACACGTTCCGGGGCCGCGTCCTCGATGTGCTCGATGATACGAGTTCTGAACTGACTGATATCGCTCTCTTCGACGATACAGAGCCGGAGGGATCTGGTATCGCACTGGACCCAGAGCTGTTCGAACACGAGTGCTCTGCCGTCGTCGATGTCGGCGTGACCTCCGTACTCGTAGACCTCAGTGACGTATCTGTCAGCGTCGTGGTCGGATCCTACATTCGGTGTACCGCGAGTCGGACGGACCTTCTCGGGTACGTAACGGAGTGAACTACCCGTCGAAGTCGTCGAACATCGAGATGAACAGTCGCTCGGTGGTCTCAGAGTTGTACTCGTCGCCGGAGACGGCCACGTAGAACACGACGTTCGCGCGGCGCTGGTAGAGGCCGACCGTCTGGAGCCCCTCGTCGCTCTCGAACCGGGCTTCCGTCGCGGTGGTCGACGCGGCGACGCTCCGTTCCCGGACCGTCCCGCCGCTTTGCTTGATCTGCTGGAGGTGATTCTCGAGCCAGGCTGACGCGTCGTCGCGCACGTCGTACACCACCACCGAGGTGAAGACGTAGGCCGGCAGGTCCTCGCGATCGGCGCTGAACGCCCGCTCGTGACGGAGTCGGACCCCGTTCTCTTTCATCCGGTTGTAGCGGTCGCCGGTCGCCGCCTCGCGGCGTTCGAGCGTGTCGCCGGCGATCGTGAGTCCGTCGGGTAGCTCCGAGAGGGTGAGCTGCACGGCCTCGGTATCGACATCGTTCGCCGAATATGTCTGGGTCTCGGGTGTTCGAGTTGGTTCGCCGGGTGTCTCTGTGGGTTCTGTCCTCGTCGGTCCTGGCAGGGGCTCAGTCGTGGGTTCCGTTCTCGTCGATTCGGGCAGGGCCTCGGTCGCGGTGTCTGTCTCCGGCAGACGAGTCGTCGTCGATTCTCCGTGCTCTGTAGCCGTCGCCGTCGGTCCGGGACGGTCGGTCTCGACGACTGCCGTCGTGGGTTGCTCGGTTTTGTCGATACTGGATGGCGTCTCTGGCGATTGATCGTTCAGTTGGCTACAGCCAGAGAGGAGCAACAGAACGACCAGTATCGTGACGATCCGCATACCAGTGCATACGTTCAGTCCGGCTAAAATGCGACGACTTCCTGTCGTGTTCCTGTCCGATGTCGCTCACGCAGCGTCATTCGTCGCTAGATACTCCGTTCGCCCGTCCGTTCCTGCACCGAGTCGACCAGCCGCTCGACTTCGGCACCAGAGACGGTCGGCAGCGGGCCGGGAACCGTCCGTGTGAGCGCCCCCATCGCGGAAGCGGTGGCCAGCGCCTGGTCGGTCGGGGCTTCCTCGTATAGCTGCTGGAGGTAGCCCCCGACGAAGGCGGCGTGGGTACCGCTGGGATCGATCACGTCCGTCTCGATGGCGTCCTGCTCGTGGACGACGTTGTCGTGCCAGGCGATCGCGCCGTGCTCGCTGCGCGTGATGACGACCTGCTCGAAGTCGCCCTCCGAGGCGATCGAGTGGGCCAGTTGCCGGGGCTTGCCCGAGCGGTCGAACACCTCCTTGGCGTCGTCCTCGTTGGCGACCAGTACGTCGATCGAGTCCTGCAGGTTCACGAGCGCTTCGCGGGCCTCGTCGAGCGACCAGAGGCCGGGCTGGTAGTCCAGATCGTAGACGCAGGTCCCTTCCTCGCCGACGGCGCGAAAGAGCGCTTCCGTCGTCCGGCGAGCAGTCGGAGAGATCGCGGGCGTCGAGCCACTGACGAAGAACACGTCGGCGTTCTGGACCATCGCCATCCGCACGTCCTCGGTCGAGACCGTCGCGATGGCCGTCTCAGAGCGGTCCTGTACGACGACGTCTCCGCGCGGGTCGCTCCCGCGCTCGACGAAGCGCAGCCCCTGTCGCCCCTCGTCGTCCCAGACGACCTGGGTCTGGAGGCCGTGGCCCTGCTGTTCGAGTTCCGCGACGACGCGCTTGCCCAGCATCGTCTCTGGCAGCTTCGAGAGCCAGACGGCCGGCGCACCCAGTCGCGTCGCAGCGACGGCAGCGGAACTCTCGGTCCCCTCCGCGTGCAGTGATACGTCGGTCGCCGTCTCCATGCGTTCGTGGTCCGGCGGACTCACGCGCAACGCGGTCTCCCCGAAGGTGACGAGTCGGCTCATACCCCTGCATCGACGGCGGGGGGCTTAGTTGCCACGCCGGTCTCGCGTGGTGATTCCGATCCGGTTCGCGGTCACTCGACGGTGATCGTCTCGCTGGCGACCAGATTCCGCGAGGATCGGCCGACGGAGACGGTGTAGTCGCTGGGTTCGACGACCCAGTCTGCCTCGTCTTCGTCGTAGTAGGCGAACGCGCGCTCGTCGATCGACAACGTCACCGTCTCCGCTTCGCCGGCGGCCAGTTCGACCGACTCGAAGGCGGCCAGTTCTCTGGGCGCTCGCTCCACGTCGGCGTCCTCGGCACCGAGGTACGCCTGCACGACCTCGTAGCCGTCGCGGTCGCTGACGTTCTCGACGGTCACCTCGACGGTCGCCTCGGGGCTGCCGTCCGATTCGACGCTCACCTCGTCGTACTCGAACTCGGCGTAGGAGAGGCCGTGGCCGAACGGATACAGCGGCTCCGTGTCGGTCTCGTCGAAGTGGCGGTAGCCGACGAAGATCCCCTCGCTGTACTCCGCTTCGAGGTCGATCCCCGGGTGCTGGCGCTGGCTGTCGGTCGGGTAGTCGCCGGCCGACGAACCGAACGTGATCGGCAGGCGGCCCGACGGGTCCGCGTCGCCGAAGAGCACCGAGGCGATGGCGCGGCCGTCCTCCTGACCGGGATACCACGCCTCGACGATGGCGTCGACCTCGTCGGCCCACGGCATCTCGATCGGGCCGCCGGTCTTCATCACGACGACGGTCTGTTCGGCGGTCTCGGCGACCCGCGACACCAGTTCGTCTTGGTCGCCGGGCAGGGCCAGGGGTCGGTCGAAGTCCTCCGTCGCGGCGTCCTGCACGACGACGACGGCCACGTCGGCGGCCTCGGCGGCGTCGATCGCTTCGAACGTGTCGACCTCGGGGGCCGACTCCTCGTCGTCACCGAGACTGCCGAGGACGGCGTCGGTCGAGACGTTCCAGATGGTCACGTCCCGGTCGTCGTCCTCTCCGATCGGGGCGACGCCGCGGTCGAACGTGATCGTCGCGTCGTCGCTGACGCGGTATTTCAGCCCGTCGAGTGTGCTGACCACCGAGGCCGCGGCCACGTCTGAACTGCCGCCCCCGCCGGTCTTGGCTTCGTCGGCGTTGGGGCCGATCAGTGCGATGTCGTCGAGGTCGTCGATGTCCAGCGGGAGGACGCCGTCGTTTTCCAGCAGCACCGTCCCGCGCTCTGCGATCCGTCGGGACACCTCGTGGTGGGCCGGGACGTTGGCCTCGCCCGGCGGCTGCTCGCCGTCGAGGACGCCGAACCGCTCCATCTGTCCGAGGATGCGTACGACCTTGTCGTCGAGCGTCGACTCGTCGACTCGGCCGTCCTCGATGGCCTCGCGGAGGTCGTCGTCAAACTTCAGCGAACGGTAGACGCGTGGTTCGCCCCCTTCGATGCCGACGGCGTCGACGATCGGCTTCGTCGCCTCGTCCTGGTCGAACCAGTCGAACTGCGAGAAGTAGTTGATCCCTCTGAAGAGGGGGTTCAGGTCCGGTGCCATCTCCGGGTACGTCGTCCCCGGCATGTCCAGATCCAGTCCCGCCTCGGCGGCGGCCGGGCCGTCCGTGGTCGCCCACCAGTCCGAGACGACGAACCCCTCGAACCCCCACTCGTCTTTGAGGATCTCCGTGAGCAGCCGTCGGTGTTCGGTCGCGTGCGTGCCGTTGATACGGTTGTAGGCGGCCATGATCGAGCCCACCTCCGCCTCTTTGACGGCGGCCTCGAACGCCGGGAGGTAGAGCTCGCGCAGCGGTCGTTCGTCGACGTTGGCGCTCACCTCCATCCGGTTGGTCTCCTGGTTGTTCACCGCGTAGTGTTTCGCGCAGGCGGCCACGTCGCCGTCCTGAATCCCCTCGATCGTCCCGACCGCGACCTCGCTGTTCAGGTGTGGATCCTCGCTGTAGTACTCGAACACGCGGCCACACTTGGGCGTCCGGAGCAGATTGAAACCGGGTGCCAGCAGGACGTGCTGGTCTCTGGCGCGGGCCTCCGTGGCCATCGTCGCGCCCATCTCGCGGGCCAGGTCCGGGTCCCAGGCCGACGCCAGCGAGATCGAAGCCGGGAACCCCGTCGAGGGCGAGCCGTCACCGGCGCGAACGCCCAGCGGCCCGTCGATCAGCGAGTACGGCGGGATGCCCAGCCGGTCGTTGGGTGGGACCCACCCGGTCGCGATACCCGTCGGATCCACGTCGCCGTGGACGATATCGATCTTCTCTTCGAGGGTCAGTCGCTCTATCAGTGCGTCGACTCGATCGCTGGGCGATACCGTCGCCCCGCCGTCTGCGGTGTCGTCTGTCATGATGTCTCTGTCCCGTCCCTGCGCGTGCTCGCCGTCACACCGTTCCCGATCCCGAGTCGCACACACCCATCCACACCGAGATGGGCCGCGACGGCGAGCGAGGCAGGTCGTCGGTATCACTCCATGTCGTCCGGGCCGCAATAAATATACTGACCAATCGGTCAGTCCACCCTCCCACTCCGGACTGGCGAAACGTCGACAACACCTCGTATCAGTGACCGGGATAGTCCCGCTCGAAGCGGTCCTCGATCTCGTCCCGGTCGAGTTCGATCACGACCGGGCGGCCGTGCGGACAGGCGTAGGGGTTCTCGCAGTCGTCCAGCGCGGCCAGCAGGTCCCGGATCGACCCCTCAGTCAGCGAGGTGTTGCCCGTGATCGAGGGGTAGCAGGCCAGATCCGCCAGCAGTTCGTCGGCGGCCGCCTCGACGGTGTCGGCCGCCTCGCGCTCGCCGGCGACGAAGGAGGCGAGGATGTCTTGCACGAGTTCCGGGCCCGCCGCGTCGGCGATCACGCCCGGGACGGTGCGAACCTCGACGGTCCGTTCTCCGGTCCGTTCGGCGTGAAAGCCCAGCCGCGCGAGCGCGTCGATACGGTCGTCGAACACTGCCGCCTCGCCGGCGGTGAGTTCCAGTTCCACGGGGTCGGCAAGCGCCTGCGTCGTCGTCTCGCCCTCGAAGGCATCTTTCAGCCGCTCGTAGTTGATCCGCTCGTCGGCGGCGTGCTGGTCGATCATTACGAGCCCGTCGTCGGCCTCGGCGACGACGTAAGTCTCGTGCAGCTGGCCCAGAATCCGCAACGAGGGCAGCGAGTCCAGCTCTTGCGACGGTTCCGCGCCGCCGAGTCGCGCCTGTCGGTCGTCACCGCGGAACTTCCGGTCGGGATCGGCGGGCGTCGACGTATCGACGGTCTCGCTGTCCGTCGCGCCGTCAGCCGTCGTCCCCTGCGCCGATTCCGATGCCCGCGACGCCGACCGGTCCGTCTCGGATCCCGACGAGGCGTCCGCTCCCTTGCTGCGCTGATCGCTCGACTGCGTAGGTTCCGGTGAGTCCGTTCGACTCGAAACGGTGGTGTCTCGCGTGGTGGACGAACTGTCGGTGTCTGCTGTGGCAGCCGAGCCGCCGGCGTCCGTCTCTGCGGCCGATCTGTCGGTGTTCGACGTGGTGGTCGCGGTGTCCTCGCCACCGTCTCGCTCATCTCCCGCGCTCGAACCGCCGGACTTGGGCGCGATCTCGGTCTGCTCGGCCGCGGAGCGACCGCGCGGGGCGCTCGACCTGATCAGCCCCGCCGAGAGCAGCGCCGACTGGACGGCGTGCTCGACCTGTCGTCGCACGCCCTCGTCGTCGGCAAAGCGGACCTCCATCTTGCGCGGGTGGACGTTCACGTCGACGGTGCTGGGATCGACCTCGCAGAAGACCACGGCGAAGGGGAACCGATCGGGTGCGAGCTGGGTGTCGTAGGCGTCGACGATGGCCTCCCGCACCGCGTCGGCCCGGACGTAGCGGCCGTTGACGTACGTCGAGAGGTAGTCCCGGCTGGCCCGGTTCGTCTCGGGGTGACTGACGAGCCCGGTCACCGATTCGAGCGGGCCTTCGGGGAGGTCGCTGTCGTCCACCGCGATCATCGACTCGGCGACCTCGCGGCCGAACACCGAGAGCACGGTCTCTTCGAGGTTCCCCTGGCCGGTCGTGGCGAACGTCTCGCGGCCGTCGTGTTCCAGCGTCACGGCCACGTCCGGGTTCGCGAGCGCGTAGCTCGTGACGACGGTGTTGACGTGGGAAAACTCCGTGCTGGCCTGTTTGAGGTACTTCCGACGCGCGGGGACGTTGTAGAAGAGGTCCTCGACTGCGATGGTGGTCCCGGTCGGACAGCCCGCCGGATCGACGCCCGTCACGTCGCCGCCCTCGACGACGAGTTCGGTCCCGGTCGGGTCGTCGGCTCCGCGCGGGCGCGTCGTGATCGTCATCCGGGACACCGCGCCGATGGCGTGCAGCGCCTCTCCGCGGAAGCCGAGCGTCGCCACGCCCGCCTCCAGATCGTCGATCGAGGCGATCTTGCTCGTGGTGTGTTCCTCGACGGCGCGCTGCACGGACTCGCGGTCCATCCCGATCCCGTCGTCGGTCACCCTGATCCCCTCGGTGCCGCCCTGTTCGACGGCGACGGTGACGCGATCGGCGTCGGCGTCCAGCGCGTTCTCGACGAGTTCCTTGACGACGCTGGCGGGGCGCTCGACGACCTCCCCCGCGGCGATGCGCTCGACGGTCGCCTGATCGAGCTGCCTGATCTCCGTGTCGCTGCCGTCGGTCATTGTCCCTCCCTATCGGGGCGAGCGCCTTGAGCATACGGGCTGGTAGCCTGTCGCCAGCGTTGGGGATACGTGACGCTGTCACTCCGAGAGAGTGATCAAAGCATTTACCAGATACTGGCCGGTCACAGTTGGTAATGCCGTCACGGCGGACCGTGCTGCGAGCCGGCGGACTGACAGCGGCGTTGGACGGGAGCCTGTTGACTCGGCCGCACCTCCACGATCGGACCCGCCAGCCCGACGTTGACCGACAGCGGTTGTCGTGCGACTGGCGCGCGCTCGGGGGCGGAGACTGGCACCGACGGTGGCGAACGTCGGTCGCGGACCCCATCAGTGCAGTCGCCGAGGTGGCCGATGGCGTGCTCGTCGTCGGCGACGGTCGATACGTCAGCCGATTCGCCGGGGGACGGTGGTAACAGTGGCAGCCAGAGCGCTCGCCCGTGTCACCGGCCCGCTCCAGCCTGGCTGGCAGGCCCTGACGGTCGATCGACTCGTCGTCACGGTCAGCGGGACGATCATCGCCTGGAACAGCGTCCTCCCACAGTCACTGACGACCGCGTCAGCGAGTCAGTTGATCCCGATCGCGCTCAGCCTGGTGAACCTCGCCGCGATCTCGTACGCGTTCCTCCCGCGGATCTACCCGGCGGGCTTCGACACACCGATCGAGGATCATCGGTCGCTCCGGTACTCCCTCACCGCCTACGTGTTCGTCCTCGCGGCCTACTGGTACCTCTGGTTGCTGGGCCTGAGCGCCGGTGGCCCGTCGCTCGTCGCCGTCGGGCCCTCGTGGCTGTTCATGATCTACCTCTTCGGCGGGATCGGCCTGTTCGCGCTGCTGGTCGGGCGCGTCGAGTCACGGACCATCTTCGACCCCGGCCACCTTCTGACGCACCCGATCGAGCGCCTCTCGGGGGGCGATACCGGTGACGAACTGAGAGCGTTACGGGCGACCGACTGGTCCCGGACGGCCGTCCGGATCATGGTCCCGGTCGCCGGGAGCGCGATCTACCTCTGTCCCGCCTGGTTGCTCGGAGCGTTGATCGGGACGCTAAACATGTACTACCCGATCCTCGAAGTCGCCGCGCTGGGCGCGATCCTCGCCGACCGGGTCGTTGACGGCGACCGGCGACTGCTAACAGGGACGCGAATGGGCGACCTCTTCGACGCGGCCGGGGAGTTCGACGCGGGCTTCTACCGACAGCTCAGGGTCGCCTCCAGTCCCAGAGCGTGGGGCGCGTTCGCACTCGCGATCGTCGCCAGCCTGTTCGCGCTGCTCCCCCTGCTCGTCGATCTCCGAACGTCGTCTCCCACGGTCGTCTCGGGGTCGCTGCTGGGAGCCTACGCCGCCGCTCTCGATCTCGGGACGGGAGCAGCGATCGGTTACGCCGCCGAGAAGACCGGTGACGCGCTCGTCGCCCTGGCGCTCCGGAGTACGCCGCTATTGGTCGTCTGTTACGGGCTCTGGTACTGGTCCCACGTCGTCCGCCGGCTCCCGTCGCTGCTGTACCAAGTCGGGACCGCCAACGAGGCCGAGCGGTTCCCCGCGTCGGTCGCGAAGCCCGCCGTCTCACGGCCGCGTGGCTACTTGCTCCCGGTGGCCGTCGTCGTCACCGCGTGGCTCTCGTCGCGCTTCACCTGGGGCGAGCCGTTCCTCGCGATTCCGGTGGTCCAGACGGAGCCCGGGTTCCTGGCGCTCTGGTCGCTCGGCGTCGCCGCGCTCGTGTGGACAGTCGTCCAGACGTGGCGCCAGACACCCCGCGCTCCGACCAGCACCGCTCGGGAACTGCTGGTCCCCTTCGTCGTCCAGTACCTCGTCATGAGCGACCTGCTGCTGGACGAACTCGCCGTCGCGTGGCAGGTGCTCGCGCTGTTCGTCTGTCTGGCCTTCCTCTACTATTTGGACGCCGTGCGATCGTTCGTCGCCGGTGCCTCGGGCCGCCGTCGGCTCCTCCGCTCGGGCCTGGTCGGGGCGGGTGCGCTCCTGGTGAGTTCGGTCGTCCTGCCCCTGTCCGTGAGCGCGGTCGTCGGTGTAGTCGTTCCGTCGGTGTTCGTCCTCGGCGAGGAGATGGAGGCGCTCACGGAGTGACCCGTGGGCGGGAACAGGTTGATAACGCCGTATCGAGTACGATCACCTGTGCCAGCAGGTTTCGCACCGTCGGACGTTCCCCTGTACGAGGACCAGCAAGCCCGCGACGAGGCCTACTACGAGGCCGAGGCCGACTCGACGCCCTTCCTGGCCGTCGAGCGCTACGAGGAGGGGTACGCGATCACCTACGACCTCCTGCCAGCGGGCAAGGAACTCTCCGAGCCGATGCGCAAGGAACTGAACGAGCGGACGACGCGGAAAGTCGAGGCCGTGGTCGGCGACGAGGCCCTCGCCACCGTCGAGGTGAGTCGCTCGATCGGCGCGTCGCTGGGCAACATCTCGTTTTTCGAGCGCGAGTCGACGGCTCGCGACGTGGCGGCGATGCTCTCTCGGCTCGTCCTCGACGAGGCCAACTGGGTCGAGGCCGACGGCCCCGGCGACCTCCCGCCGACCGAGATCCAGAAGAACTGAGACGGAACACCGTCGTCCCGTCCCGGGGATCGCCGGGACTGGGTCGACGCTCGTTGGTCACCAGCGACAGGACTCCGTACGACGGCCAGCCCGGCGCTTTTGACCCGCGATCGGTCGAGGCGCTTCTCGACCAGCGGTACTCGTTCGACACCGTGAGCGCCCCCTCGTCCGGTGTCGCTAAGTTGTTGGACGAACTACACTAGCGTATGGCACTCGACGTTTCCGTTCCCGATCCGCCGTCGCTGCACGGCCCCCAGACCAGAGGCGAGTACGAGGCGATCGACCTCGAGATCGTCGATCCCGAGGACGACTACCGCCGCGAGGAGGTCGAGGGGTTCCTGCAGGAGGGGGCGTGGCAGGACGCTTTCGAGGAGTGGACCGATCGCGCGGGACTGTCGGCCGCGGAGTTCGGCGTCGTCGAGGACCACGGTCTGATCGACGAGTTCGACTTCTACTGGGATCCCGCCAGTGACGAGGTCGGCTACCGGGCCCCGACGCTCCCTGATACGATCAGGACCGAGTTCGAGGACCCCGGCGAGGTCGACATGGAACTGGACTCGCTGGGCCGGATCGTCTCCGAGACACTGGAGAACGACTATCTGCTGCGCGACGAGAACGAGTTCGGGTTCTTCGAGGACGAGGGCCAGGAGTCGTACGAGGACCGCGAGGAATGACCGTCGAGCGCTGGGATGTCGTCGCGATCACCGGCGATCTGCTCGCCGAACTGGTGGTGTAACACGGAGTGGTGTCGCTCGGGAACGGTCCCCCTCTGATATTATTGATCAATCGCTAGCTTTCTCGGCCGTTGAGGGCCGTTTCCAGCCACTGAGAACGCGCTTCCCTTTATATCACGTTTCAGTGCCAACTCGAATATGTGAGGTAACAGGATGTCCACCCAACCAGCAAACCCCCTGGCGAACGAGTTCGAACTCGAACTCGACAAACCGTTGACCGCATACTGGATCGCGATCCTGCGGGTCGTGACCGGCTGGTTCTTCTTCCACGCCGGCGTGACGAAACTCATCGAGGACGGGCTGGCCTACAGCTACGGTCCGATGTACATGCAGGAGATGTCGGGCACGGCGCTGGGCCCGATTCCAGTGTGGATGGGGAACAACCTGGCGTGGTTGATCGCGCCGGGTGTCCCGCTGTTCGAGACGCTGATCGGGCTGGCCCTGATCGCAGGTGCACTCACGAGGCTCGCCTCCGTCGGGGGCGTGTTCTTCATGACCCTGTTCTGGATCGGCAACGCCGAGTTCGGCCACGGCGTCGTCAACAGTGACCTGATGGCTCTCATG